>Ga0070741_10002673_pt1 | contig 46836 bp, 53 predicted proteins | sample Coa_R1_4_FD_66440 | JGI IMG/M metagenome (GOLD analysis project Ga0070741, IMG submission 66440) | Surface soil microbial communities from Centralia Pennsylvania, which are recovering from an underground coalmine fire - Coalmine... | ecosystem: Environmental > Terrestrial > Soil > Unclassified ... | reverse complement strand
GCTCGAGCGCATCACGAGCGGCGAGGTCGATCCGAGCTTCGTCATTACGCACCGCCTGAGCCTCGACGAGGCGCCTGCCGCTTATCGCATGTTCCGCGACAAGCAGGACGAGTGCATCAAGGTGGTGCTGACGCCCTGACGTTTTAGTGTGGGTCGGTGCCGCGGCGCAGCGGATGCACCTGCGAGCCGGCAGGTTCTGCGCGCGCGACGTACTCCTCGACATCGCGAGCGAGCTTGTCGGCGCTGCGGCGCACGCGCTGCAGCTCGCGCTCGATCAGCTCCGCGTGCTCATAAGAGGCGCCGTAGAGCTCCTGCGCCAGGCGCTCGGCTGCGCTTGCGGCGAGGCGTAGCAGCTCGACCAGGTCTTGCGCCGCGCCGAGCGCGCGGCTGCCGGATTGCGAATCCATGGACGCAGCGTAGCGATGCGAGGTGAAAGGGCGCGGCCGGCCAACTACGCCGGGCGGCGCGTCGTCAGCGAACGACGAGCGCGAGGACCGGGTCGCCGGGTGCACCGGCACGGATGCGCTTGCTCGACTGCAGGAGCTCTTCCCAGAGGCCGTCGGTATCCTTGCGGAACACCATTTCCAGGTCCGCATTCACTACCGTCCACAGTCCGCGGTCGATTTCGCTCTTCAGCTCGCCTGGGCGCCAGCCCACATAGCCGACGTAATAGCGCGCTTCGTTCGGCGTCGTCTCGATGACGTGGTCGATGGTGTTGGCGCGGAACGCCAGATACAGATCCGTCATGAGCGGCACGGACCCGGGGCCCGGGCTATCGTGCGCGTGCACCAGCGCGACAAGCGCGCCGCGCGAGAACGGGCCGCCGTAGTACACCGGGTCCACGACCTTCTTCGACGGCTCGTGCTCCGGGAAAAGGCTGCCGAGCGAGCGCCTGGTCGGCCGGTTGAGGATGACGCCGACGTGGCCGCCATTCGGTGCCGGTGCTGCGATCAGCACGGTCTGCCGATACTCGAGGTCGCGGAATGCCGGATGCGCGACGAGGATCATCGCCTCGTCCTGGGCTAGCGCTGGCAAGGCGAGCGCGAGCGCGGCAAGCAGAAACAGCACGCGAAGCACGGGAGTCATGACGGCCAGTATAGCGAATGGCTCGGCGTTGGGGTGTCAGCGCGCGGCAATTCGCGCCGGCGCCTCGCGCGCGGTGCGCGCACCACTCGCCTGTGCGACGAGCTCGCTCCACATCGCGCTGGTGTCGCGGCGGAATGCGAGCGCCTCGGTGGCGCGCAGCACGTACCAGCTGCCGCTGTCGATTTCCGCCTCGAGCTGCCGCGCGGCCCAGCCTGAAAAGCCGGCGTAGAGACGTAGCGGCGAGCGCCGCTCGGCGATCAGCGCTTCGATGGCCGCTGGATGCATGGTGAGGTAGACGCTTGGCAATACCTGGAACGCCGCCTCGGCCGGTGGCGTCTCGGTGCGAAAGAGCGCGATCAGCACCTCGCGCATCACCGGCCCGCCGGAATAAAGCACATCGCCGAAATCCTGCGCGCCGCGAATGCGCGGCGCGACGTCAGCGAGCTTAAGCTCGGTCGGCCGGTTGAGGATCACGCCGACGGGGCTGCCCTCGTCGGTGTGCGTGACGAGCACGACCGTTTGGCTGAAGTTCGGATCGGGCAGCCCGGGCTTCGCTATCAGCACGATGCCGTTCGGCTGCGCGCCGAGCGGGCCGGCGAGCACGAGCGCGACAATCGCGAGCCAGCGCTGCATGGTGCGCATTATGCGGCGCGCGGCTCAGGGATGTTTACGCGCCTCGTGCCGCGGCAGCAACAGCCACAGCCAGCCAAACAGCGCGAGCGGCGCTCCGACCGCGCCGCTGGAGGTGAGCGCCGTGGTCACGACATACACATCGAGCGCCACGCCGAACGCGAGCGTCAGCATGCCGGCGAGCAGCAGATTGGACGCCATCCACAGGAATCGTTCGCTGACGCTCTCCGGCTCGGCAATGCGATGGATGGCGGCGGGTGTCATGACGAGCGCCATGGCGAGCGCAGTGAGGATCAGCGCGACGAGATGCACGCGCTGCACCGCCTCGGCGAGCTTCTGCGCGAAGCCCTGGTTGAACACCGCGATCAGCTGGAAGCCGAAGAGCGCCTGAATTCCGGGAATCACCATGCGGCACTCTTCGATCAGGTGGCTCGCGGCCGTATCGAGCGAGATCTTCTGCTTGCGGCCGGTGCCGAGCGGCTTCTCGAGCGCCATGTCCCTCGGCTAGCAAGCCGCGGGCGAGCGCGCTAGTCCTTTCGGCGCAGCGTGCGCAAGGTGATCGAGTAGCGCAGCTCCTTCGTCGCCGGGATGCTGTGCTGCCACTGCCAGCGCGCGGCGCCGACCATCTGGTAGGCCGAGCGCGGCGCGAGCTCGAGGACCAGCGGCTTGTCTTTTCCCGGCGGATAGCGGCGCAGCCGCATGCGCGCCCAGCCGCCGAGCGACACGCCGGCGACGCATTCATAGTCGGGCGCGTCGCGATGCCAGCCAAGCGGCGTGCCCGGGCTGTATTCGGCGACGAGCGCAGTGACGAAGTCGCTCGGGGCAAGATCCATCCAGCGCGCGAGCCTCGCGCGCAGCGGCTCGAGAAACTGCGGAATGGGCGGCGCATCGCCGAGGCGGTTCGCCGAGAAGTCGTAGTCGTGCCCGAAATAGGCGACCCGTCGTCGCGCGGTGTACTCGCGGTACTTCGCCTGCTCGAGCGGCAGGCGCGCGATCTCCGCAAGGAGCGCGCGCTCCTCCTCGGCACTGAGGAATTCCAGCTGGTAGACGAAGCCTTCGGGGAGCGCCGGCGCCGCGGCGCCAAAAAGCTCCGACTGCTCCGGCTTCACCGCGTCATCACGGCGATGAACGCGATGCCAAGGGCAGCCACGGCGACCGCGGCGGCCACCGCGGTGAAGATCAGCACCCGGCGCAGGCGCTCGTCGGCGGCCTGCGCCGCTTTGGCAAGCGCGTTCACCGTGTTCTCGAGTTGCGCGGCAAGCTCCTTGATGTGCGCGGACTGCTGCGAGACCGCACCCTGCAGCTCGGCGATCTGCTGCTGCACCAGGTCCTGGTTGGCGGCCGAGGGCAGCTCGCGCTTCGTGAACATCGGCTTTCCTGCCGCGATGATGTCGCCGACATGGGGGAGAACCGCTCGGAGTGCTGCCTGGATCCAGCCTGCCATTAGTGCCTTAGTGCCGCGCCGCGGAAAAACGTTCACCGCTCGGCATGCTGAGATTTCGCGCTTTCCGGGCAGTAACGGCGCGGCAGCATAGCGGCGCTCAGCGCCGCGCGCTACCGCGTCCCCTGCCTCCACGAAAACCAGCCGATGGCAAAGCCGACCGCCGCGAGCAGCGTCCAGATTACGGCGAAGCTCGCGCCGCCCGAGAGCTGGTCGGGATTGTCCAGCCCGGGTGGCGAGCTGAAGGCGTCGAGGGCGAGCCATCCGCAAATGGCGGCGAATAGCACCGCGGCCACGGCGGCGGCGCGCGCCGAGAGCTGCGTGCTGATCATTTCGCCATCGCGTCGCTGGTGCTCGCCGGCCGCACGCTCTTCGCCGGCAGGCTGCCCGGGCGCGGCCAGAGCGAGCGGTCGTCGAAGAACAGCGCCGCGCGCTCCTTGCCATGCTCGATCAAGCTGCGGATCAATTCCTGGTTGCGGTCGAGCTTCGACGCATAGTCGAGCTCGAGCGCGAGCTCGACCACCCGGATGGTGATGTGCTTGTACTTCGCCTGCAGCGTGCCGTGCCTCGAGCGCAGCCGGTTCACGCGCTCGATGAAATAGAGCTCCTGCGCGAGCGACAGGTTGCCGGCGAGCTCGTTGCGTCGATCGACGATATCGCGCACGTTCTTCGGCTCTTCCAGGCGCTGCTGCGGATTCACCTGCAGCACCCAGATCTCGTCGGGCACGCGGGCAAGGTCGGTGAATTCGCGCACCGGCGGATTGGTGCTGAAGAGCCCGTCCCAGTAGAGCGCGTTGCCGGTATGCACCGCGCGGTAGAGGAGCGGTACCGCCGCGGAGGCGACGAGCTCGTCGTACGTGAGCGTGCGGCCGTCGAACACCGTGCGCTCGCCGCTCTGGATATTGGTCGCGCCGACCAGGAGTTGCGGCTGCGCCGGCCGCGGCGCCGGTAATCCCTCGAGGCGCAGGTGCTTTTCCAGCAATGCCCGCAGCGTCATCTCGGCGAGCGGCTCGAACATGTACGGGCTCATCTCGAGCGTCACCGGCAGCCGGGCGAACCAGACGCTCCAGAAGTTCATCGCCAGATCCACCGGGTCTTTCGCCTCGAGCTCGCGCCAGAAGCCGGCGAGCCGCCGGCGCGCATCGTCGCGCCCGCCGTGGATCAGCCCGGCCCAGGCGAGCGCCGCGCACATGGCGCCGCCCGAGGTGCCGCTCAGCGCCGCGAGCTCATAGCGCTCGGCGAAGTCGGATTCGAGCAAGCGCGAGAGCGCGCCCGCCGTGAACGCGGCGTGGCTGCCGCCGCCCTGGCAGGCGATCGCGACTCGGGGTTTCTCCTCGCGTTTCATGCGCGGCGGTCACTATGCTACCGCCGGCGCCGTGCGTCAGCTAAGGCGGCGCCACAATTTACAGGTGCCGTAGTGGATCCCGGCGCTGATGCCCCACGCCATGAACGTCGCGAGGATCTCGCCCAGGAAAACCATCAGCCCCCAGATCAGCGCACCCGCCAAGGTCGGTACGTAGACGGCTCCGTAGATCGCGGATGTCGCGAGCGGAAGCCAAAGGCAGACCGCTAGGCAGGCATTCTCCCAATACCTGCCGAACCCGAAAACCAGCCCAGCGAGAGCAGCGGCGACGACCGGCAGGTAAAGCAGCGCCGCTGTCATCGCCCGCTGCCGTGCAGGTGCCTAGCGGCTAGCCGCCGGCAGGCTCGCGCATTTGTAGTACGCGACTTGCGCGTCCTTGAAGGCGTTGACGTTGAATCCGCCGATGCTCGCCTCGCCGGGCGCCATGATGTAGGCGTAGTTCGCGCCTTTGGCGGGCGCCGCGTCGACGGCGGCGCTCGTGACGCGCTCCATTGCGCCGACCTTGTCCATGTTGCCCTTGATACCCCACTCGGCCCGCTCCTGCGCGACCTTGGCGCAGGCGTACTCGGCCTTCGGCTCGGCTTGCCCGGCCCTCACGCGCTGGCCGGACTTCGCGGTGTAGTCCTTGACGGTAAGCCCGCCCATCGTCTGGCAGGCGGCGAGCGCGGCGGCGACAGCGCCGATTGCGATCATGCGGTACATGTGTTCTCCCTTTGTTTTGGTGTTACGCGCGCACGATAGCAGAGGGCGCGCCGCGCGCCCGCGGAACTTTCGCACGCGCTCCCTGGGTCTGCTAGGTGAAGGCCTGAATGCCGGTGATGGCGCGCCCGAGGATCAGCGCGTGGATGTCGTGCGTGCCCTCGTAAGTGTTCACCACCTCGAGATTCACGACGTGGCGGATGACGCCGAACTCGTCGGAGATGCCGTTGCCGCCGAGCATGTCACGGGCGCTGCGCGCGATGTCGAGCGCCTTGCCGCAGGAGTTGCGCTTCATGATCGAGGTGATCTCCACCGACGCGGTGCCTTCGTCCTTCATGCGGCCGAGGCGCAGCACGCCCTGCAGCCCGAGCGTGATTTCCGTCTGCATGTCCGCGAGCTTCTTCTGGATCAGCTGATTCGCCGCGAGCGGCCGCCCGAACTGCTTGCGCTCGAGCACATATTGCCGCGCGCGATGCCAGCAGTCCTCGGCCGCGCCGAGCGCTCCCCAGGCGATGCCGTAGCGCGCGGAGTTGAGGCAGGTGAACGGCCCCTTGAGGCCGCGTACCTCCGGAAAGAGGTTCTCCTCCGGGCAAAAGGCACCGTCCAGTACCACTTCACCGGTGATCGAGGTGCGCAGCCCCACCTTGCCGTGGATCTTCGGCGCCGACAGGCCCTTGGTGCCTTTCTCCAGCACGAAGCCGCGGATGTCGCCCGACTCGTCCTTCGCCCAGACCACGAACACGTCGGCGATCGGCGAGTTCGAAATCCAGGTCTTGCTTCCGGTGAGCGCGTAGCCGCCGGTGACTTTCTTGGCGCGCGTCTGCATCGAGCCGGGATCGGAGCCGTGGTTCGGTTCGGTCAGGCCGAAGCAGCCGATCCATTCGCCGGTCGCAAGCTTCGGCAGATATTTCTTGCGCTGCGCCTCGGTGCCGAATTCGTAGATCGGCAGCATCACGAGCGAGGACTGCACGCTCATCATCGAGCGGTAGCCCGAGTCGACGCGCTCGATTTCGCGCGCGATCAGCCCGTAGCCGACGTAATTGAGCCCCGGGCCGCCGTAGTCGGCCGGGATGGTCGGCCCGAGCATGCCGAGCTGGCCCATCTCGCGGAAGATCGCCGGATCGGTGCTTTCGGCGCGGAACGCCTGCAGCACGCGCGGCGCGAGCTTGCCCTGGGCATAGGCGTGCGCCGCCTCGCGCACCATGCGCTCCTCCTGGGTGAGCTGCTGGTCGAGGAGCAGCGGATCGTCCCAGACGAACTCGGCTTTCGGTTTCTTGATCGGCGCGTTCATCTACTCCCCCCGTTCGAGGATGACGGCAAGGCCCTGGCCCACGCCGATACAGAGCGACACCGCCGCATAGCGCGCGCCCGACTGCTGCATCTCGCGCGCCACCGTGAGCGCGAGGCGCGCGCCCGAGGCGCCCAGCGGATGGCCGATGGCAATCGCGCCGCCATTGGGATTCACGCGCGGGTCCTTGAGGTCGAGCTTCATCAGCTTGAGGCAGCCGAGCACCTGGCTCGCGAACGCCTCGTTGATCTCGATCAGGTCCATCTCGTCGAGCTTCAGGCCCGCGCGCTCGAGCGCCCGCGGAATGGCGTACGCCGGTCCGACGCCCATGATGCGCGGCTCGACGCCGGCGCTCGCAGCCGCGCGGATCCGCGCGAGCGGCTTGCGCCCCTTCTTTTCTCCCCAGCGTCGAGAACCGATGATCAGCGCCGCGGCACCGTCATTCACGCCGGACGCGTTGCCCGCGGTGACCACGCCGCCTTCGAAGAGCGGCTTCAGCTTGGCGAGCGCTTCCATCGTGCTGTCGCGCCGCGGATGTTCGTCCGCCTTCACCTGCTCGCCGGGCGCGTCCTTCTTCTTCGCCGGCAGCGTGACCGGCATGATTTCACCGGCGTAGAAGCCCTCTTTTTCGGCCGTGGCGTATTTCTGCTGCGAGCCGAGCGCGAAATCGTCGGACTGCTCGCGCGTGATGCCGAGGTCCTTCGCCACGTTGTCGCCGGTCTCCGGCATTGAATGGTTGCCGTACTGCTTGATGAACCTGGAATTCGGGAAGCGCGTGCCGATGGTCGTGTCGTACAGCTTGGCGTCGCGCCCGTACGGTACCTCCGGCTTGCTCATCACATAGGGCGCGCGGCTCATGCTCTCGACACCGCCCGCGATGTAAAGGTCGCCCTCGCCGCAGGTAATCGCGCGCGAGGCGTCGACCACCGCCTGCAGCCCGCTTGCGCACAGGCGATTCACCGTGCACCCCGGTGTGCTGGGCGGCAGCCCGGCGAGCAGCGCGGCGAAGCGCGCGACGTTGCGGTTGTCCTCACCCGCCTGGTTGACGCAGCCGAGCACCACGTCGCTGATCTCCGCGGCGTCGATGTTGTTTCGCGCCACGACTTCCTTGATCACCTCGCCAGCCAGATCGTCGGGGCGCAGGCCGGCGAGCTTGCCAGCGTGGCGGCCGATCGGGCTCCTGAGGCCGTCGTAGATATAGGCGTCGAGCATCTTCAGTTCTCCGGTGTGAGCAGCGATGCGCCGAGCTCCGCTCGCCGGCGCAGCCACGGGCTTGGCCGGTAGCGCGGCTCCTGGTAGAGCTCGTGCATCGCTTGCAGGATGGCAAGAATTCGCTTCGGTCCGAGCGCGTCGCCCATCGCGAGCGGTCCTTTCGGATAGCCGAGGCCGAGCATCACGGCGCGGTCGAGGTCCTCGGGCGTGGCGATGCGCAGCTGCGCGATGTCGCAACCGACGTTGACGATGTGCGCCACCACGCGCTGTGCGACGAAGCCCGGCGAATCGTTGATCACCGAGACCGGCACGCCGTCGGCGGCGAGCAGCGCATGGGCGGCGTCCCGGGTTTCTTTCCGCGTCAGCGGATTCACCATCAGCGTGCGCCGTTTCGTAAAACCGAACAGCGGATCGACGGCTACCGTGCGCGCGGGATCGAGACCCTGCTCGAGCGCGGCGGCGCTGGCGTCGAGGCCGAGCGGTGCGACGAAGCAGACGCTCGCGGGCGTGGGCTTGAGCTCGAGCCGCGCGCCGAGATCCAGCAGCAGTTCCTTGAGCTCGGGCACCGCCCAGACCGCCGCCGGCTTCGCTTGCGGTGCTGCTGGCTCCGGCGGCATCTGCAGCTCCGGTGCGTAGGTGTACCAGCCGCGCCCGCTCTTGCGCCCAAGCAGGCCGGCGGCGACCCGCGGCTCCGCGATGAAGGAGGGCTTGTACTTCGGCTCCTGGAAGTACTGCTCGTACATCGACTTCATCACCGCGACGTTGACATCGAGCCCGACGAGATCCATCAGGCCGAAGGGCCCGAGGCGAAAGCCCGCGGCCTCAACCAGGATGCGGTCGATGGTGGCGAAGTCGGCGATGCCTTCCGACAGGATGCGCAGCGCCTCGGGCACGAAGGCGCGGCCCGCGTGATTGACGACGAACCCCGGTGTGTCCTTGCAGCGGATCGGCGTGTGGCCGAAGCGCTTGGCAAGCGCGCCGAGCGCGTCGGTGACCCAGGGCTCGGTGAGCACGCCGTCGACCACCTCGACGATCTTCATCACTGGCACCGGGTTGAAGAAGTGGTAGCCCGCGACCCGTCCCGGGCGCTTGCATCCCGCGGCCATCGCGGTGACGGAAAGCGATGAGGTGTTGCTCGCGAGGATGCAGTCGTCGGCGACGAGCGCTTCCAGCTCGGAGAAGAGCATGCGCTTGGCGTTCAGATCCTCGACGATCGCCTCGACCACCAGCTGGCAGGGCGCAAAGGCGCCCAGACCCGGCACCACCTCGAGGTGGCGAGTGACCGCTTGCGGATCTTTCAGCCGCCCCTTTTCCGCGAGCCGTGCGCACGCCTGCGCGATCGAGTCGAGTCCGCGCTGCGCGGCGCCGGGCTGCGCGTCGTAGAGCAGCGTGCGCACGCCGCATTGCGCGAGCACCTGCGCGATGCCACGGCCCATGGTGCCGGCGCCGGCAACGCCGGCAGTGAGATCGCTACGGGAGACATCAAGCATGGAGGCGGGGCCGTTATTCTAGCCGCGCGCGCTCGCTATAATCGCCGGCCGGAGGAGGAGGATGCGCGCAATCGCCCTGTTCGCGAGCATCGTGCTCGTGGCGCTCGCCGCGACGGCGGCGGCTCAGCCGTTTCCGACGAAGCCGCTGATCCTCATCTGTCCGTGGCCGGCCGGCGGCACCACCGATACGCACCTGCGCAAGTTCGCCGAAGTCGCAGCGAAGTATCTCGGCCAGCCGGTGCTCGTCGAGAACAAGCCCGGCGGCGGCGGCATGGTCGGCCCGGCGCAGATGGCGCGCCTCGCGCGGCCCGACGGCTACACCGTGTCACAGCTGCCGATCACCGCGTTCCGGCTGCCGCACCAGCGCGCGGTGGACTGGGACGCGCTCAACGACTTCACCTACATCATCGGCATCACCGGCTACACGTTCGGCATCGTGGTGCGCGCGGACTCGTCGGTGAAAAACCTGCGGCAGCTGATCGACTATGCGCGCGCCAATCCCGGGCAGCTCGCCTACGCCACGCCGGGCGCGGGCACCTCGCCGCATCTCCTGATGGAGGAGCTCGCGCTCAAGGCCGGTGTGAAAGTGCTGCAGGTGCCCTACAAAGGCTTCGCCGAAGGCGCGCAAGCCCTCCTCGGCGGCCATGTGATGGCGCTCTCCGATTCGACCGGCTGGGGACGCTTTGTCGACGCCGGCCAGATGCGGCTGCTCGTGACCTTCGGCGAGAAGCGCAGCAAGTGGGACGCGCCGACGGCGCGCGAGCTCGGCTTCGATATCGTCGCGTACTCGCCGTATGGCATCGTCGGACCGAAGGGCATGGAGCGCCAGGTGGTGCGCATGCTGCACGATGCCTTCAAGAAGGCGCTCGACGATCCGGAGCACCTTAAGACGCTGGCGCAGCTCGACCAGGTGTACTGGTATCGCTCGAGCGAAGACTACGCGCGCTGGGCGGCCGAGACGCTCGCGGCCGAACGTGCGACCATAGAGCGCGTCGGGCTGCTCGGCAAGGGGAATTAGAATGGGAGGACGCCCATGAAGTACCGCAAGATCCTGCTCGCGTACAACGGTTCCCGCGAAGGAAAGCGCGCGCTTCTGGAAATCGCAGATCTCGCGAGCTTCCTCGGCGCGGAGACGCACCTCCTCGCGGTGGCGAGCATGCCGCCGAGCCTCTTTCTCACCGAGGGCTTCGTGCCCGAGGAGCTGCTGGAAGAGGAGAAGAAGCGCACCCAGGCGATCCTCGACGAAGGCATCCGCGCGCTGCGCGAGCGCGGCTTCAACGCCACCGGGCAGCTCGCCGTCGGCGAGCCCGTCGAAGAGATCTGCCGCTGCGCCAAGAGCCTCGGCGTCGACCTGATCGTCGTCGGCCATAATCAGCACACCTCGTTCGCCGCGCGCTGGTGGAAAGGCTCGGTGGGCGCCACTCTTCTCGACTACGCACCCTGCAGCATTCTCATCGCGCTCTCTAGGACGTAAATGCTCAAAGGCAGGCTGGAAGACGACCGGATGCTCACCGGTCGGGGGAAGTATGTTTCCGATTGGAACCTGCCGGGCCAGGCCTATGGCTATTTCCTGCGCTCGGATCGCGCGCATGCCGACATCGTATCGCTCGATGCCGCTGCGGCGCTGGCGCATCCCGGCGTGATCGCCGTGATCACCGGCGAAGACATTCGCGCCGCGCTGAAGTCGCTGCCGTGCGCGCTGCCGGTGAAGGGCCGCGGCGGCATGGAGCTGATCCATCCCGGGCGGCCGGCGCTCGCGCAGGGGCGCGTGCGCTTCACGGGCGAGCCGGTCGCGCTCATCGTCGCGGAAAGCGCCGCGGCTGCCGCCGATGCGGCCGAACTCATCGACATCGAATATCGCGACCGGCCCGCGGTCGTCGGCAAAGAGCAGGCGGTCGCACCTGGTGCACCGCTCGTCCACGACAGCGTGCCGGGCAACATCGTGATGGACTACGAGTCGGGCGACGACGCCGGCTCCAAAGCCGCGTTTGCCAAGGCGGCGCGAACCATTGAGCTCGAGGTCGATATCTCGCGCGTCGTCGGCAATCCGATGGAGCCGCGCGCCTGCCTCGCGCACTGGGACGCGCGCGCGGAGAGCTACCACCTTTATACCTGCACGCAGGGCGCGCCGATCATGCGCAACCAGCTCTCGGCGGTGCTCGGCGTGCCGCCGGAAAAAATCCGCGTCATCGCCGAGGAGGTCGGCGGTGGCTTTGGCGTGCGCTTCAACCTCTACCCCGAGTACTGCGCGGCGCTTTTCGCGGCAAAGAAGCTCGGGCGACCGGTGAAATGGACCGGCACGCGCAGCGAGGTGTTTCTCGCCGATGAGCAGGCGCGCGGCGTGCGCTCGCGCGGCGCGCTGGCCGTAGACTCGCAGGGAAAAATCCTGGGCATGCGCTTCGACATGCTCGCGGATCTCGGCGCCTATCTCGCGCCAACCGGGCCGTTCATCAACACGATCGGCATCGTCAACTGCCTCTCCGGCGTCTACGACGTCCCGGCGGCCTACGCGCGCATTCGCCTGGCGCTCACCAACACCGCGCCAATGGCCGCTTATCGCGGCGCCGGTCGGCCGATCATGTCCTACGCGCTCGAGCGCCTGGTCGAGCACGCCGCGCAGCAGCTCGGCATGGATGCGGCCGAGTTTCGGCGACGCAACTTCATCCGCAAATTTCCGTACAGGATCGCGGCCGGCTTCGAGTACGACTCGGGTGACTTCGAGGGCGTGATGAACAAGGCGCTCGCTGCCGCCGATTGGCGCGGCTTCGCTGCACGCAAAGCCGAAAGCCAGCGCCGCGGCAAGCTCCGCGGCCGTGGCATGTCGACCTACATCGAGGCGACCGGCGCGGGCTTCGCGCCGCAGGACGAGATCGAGCTGCGCTGGGGCGGCGAAGGCGAGCTCACGATTTACGCGCCGACGCACAACCACGGGCAGGGGCACGAGACGACCTACGCGCAGCTCGTCTCCGGCGTGCTCGGCATCCCGATCGAGAAAGTGCGGCTGCGCACCGCGGGGCCGGAGTTCTATCTCACCGGCAATGCGACCGGCGGCTCGCGCTCGCTGCTCGCGGTCGGCGGCGTGATCTACCTCGGCGCCCAGGAGCTGGTGAAGAAAGGTCTCGCGCTCGCCGCGGACGAGCTCGAGGCGGCGCAGGCCGATATCGAATTCACGGCCGGCGAATATCGCATCAAGGGCACGGACCGGCGCATTTCCATCCAGCAGCTGGCAGCGAAGCATTCCGGCGCCATGGATCTCGCGTACGCCAACAAGTTCGGCGCGTGCTTTCCGAACGGCTGCCACATCGCGGAAGTGGAGATCGCGCCCGAGACGGGCGAAGCGCAGATCGTCTCCTACGTCGCCTGCGACGACGCCGGCAACATCGTCAACCACCAGATCGTCGAGGGACAGGTGCAGGGCGGCATCGCGCAGGGCGCAGGCCAGGCGTTTACCGAGCTCGCCGTGTACGACGAGGCAGGGCAGCTCCTGACGGGCAGCTTTATGGACTATGCGATGCCGCGGCCCGGCGAGGTGGCGGGCCTCAAGCTCCTCGAGCATCCCGTGCCGACCAAGTTGAACCCGCTCGGCGCGAAAGGCGTGGGCGAAGCGGGCGTTACCGGCTCGCTGCCGGCGTTGATGAATGCGGTCGTCGATGCCTTGCGACAGGCGGGCGTGGCGCATTTCGAGATGCCGGCAACGCCGCGCCGGCTATGGGAGGCCCTCCAGGCGGCGCATCGCAAGGCCGCCTAGAAGCCCGCAACATCGCCGTCCATGGATCTGCGCCAGGCGTGGCGGCTTGCCCAGAGCGCGGTGCGCGCGTGGGCCGACGACTATGCGCCGAGCATGGGCGCAGCGCTGTCGTACTACGCGCTCTTCTCGATTGCGCCGCTCCTCCTCATCGTCATCGGCGTCGCCGGGTATTTCTTCGGCGACGAGGCGGCGCGCGGCGAGATCTACGGCCAGCTTGCCGGCCTGATCGGCGCCGACGGCGCACACGCCGTGCAGGGACTCGTGGCGGCGGCCCGCAAGCCGCAAAGCGGCGTGCTCGCGATGGTCGTCGGCACGGCGCTCCTCATCGGCGGCGCCACCACCGTCTTCGGCGAGCTGCAGAACGCGCTCGATCGCATCTGGCGCGCACCGGCGCGCGAGAAGGCGAAAGGCTGGTGGACGCTGCTCCGGACGCGCGTGCTGTCGTTCGGCATGGTCCTCGGCATCGCGTTCCTGCTGATGGTGTCGTTGGTCCTTTCCGCCGCCATCGCAGCGCTCGGCCGCTGGTGGGGCTTGCACCTGATCGACATCGCCTTGAGCTTCGGCCTGACCACGCTCCTTTTCGCCATGATCTACAAGATCATGCCGCGCGTGCGCATCGCCTGGCGCGATGTCTGGGTGGGCGCAGCGGTCACCGCGGCGCTCTTCGCCATCGGCAAATGGGCGATCGGCCTCTACATCGGCAGGTCGAGCGTCGCCTCGGCCTTCGGCGCCGCCGGCTCGCTCGTCATAGTGATGGTGTGGGTTTACTACTCGGCGCAGATCTTTCTGCTGGGCGCCGAGTTCACACGCGTCTACGCCGCCGAGCAGGGCTCGCGGGCCGCACCGGCAATTGGCACGCCGACGGCGGGCGCGATCCGCGTGCGCTCGGCGGCGAATGCGCCGGTCATCGAGCCGGCGCGCCCGGGACGTGCATTCGCCAGGCTGGGCGCGGCCCTTGCTCTCGGAGTCGGTGCGAGCATCGGCGTCAAGTTCTGGCGGCGGCGCTAAACTAGGAGTGCTCATGAGACACGACGACGATCCGCTGCCGCGCAGGCCTTCGAGCTGGAGCGCGGCCATTGCGCAACTGCCCGGTTTTCCCGAGGAAGCGAAACCCAAGCTGCCGCCGATCGCCGATGGCAAGGCGCGCGCGGTTTCCTCGGGCATGTCCGACGAGGACGAGGCCGCCGAGCCCGCGCCGCGAACGTAATACCATTGGAGGAATTCGGGCTCCGTCCCCGGATTCCTCTCCATGGAGCGCATCCTCACAACCCACGTCGGCAGCCTGATCCGGCCGCCGGCGCTGCTCGAGTTCATCCGCGCGCGGCAGAAACGCGAGCCGTATGACCGCACGGCGTACGAGCGCTGCCTCGCGCAGTCGGTGAAAGAGGTGGTGCGCCGGCAGGTGGAACTCGGCATCGACATTCCGAGCGACGGCGAATTCGGCAAGAGCATCAGCTGGTCGCAGTACGCGCTCGAGCGGCTCTCGGGCTTCGAGCGCCGGCCGCTGACGCCGGGCGCGAATCCTTTCGCACGCGGCGCCGACCGCACGCGCTTCGCCGAGTTCTATGCCGAGCTCGACCACGCTGAAGGCGCACCGACCAGCGCCGGTGCCAGCGCCGGACTGGTGGTGTGCGTCGCGCCGATCGAATACACCGGCGAGGAAGAGCTGCAGCGCGACATTGCCAACTTCAAGGCCGCGCTTGCCGCGGCGGGCGCGAAGCAGGGTTTTCTGCCGGTCGCCGCGCCGGCGAGCGTGATCCCCGACCGCCGCAACGAGTACTACTCGAGCGACGAGGAATGCGTGCGCGCCATCGGTCGCGCCATGCGCACTGAATACAAGGCGATCGTCGACGCGGGTTTGTACCTGCAGCTCGATGACGCACGCTTCGCCGTCACCTACGACCGCATGGTGCCGCCCGCGAGCTTCGCCGATTACCGCCGCTGGGTCGAGATGCATGTCGAGGTGCTGAACGAAGCGCTCGCCGGCATCCCGGCGGAGCGCGTGCGCTATCACGTGTGCTGGGGCAGCTGGCCGGGACCGCACACGACAGATGTGCCCCTCAAGGATGTTGTTGACCTCATCCTGAAGGTGAATGCCGGCGCCTATCTCATCGAGGGTGCGAACCCGCGCCACGAGCACGAATGGCGCGTATGGGAACGCGTCAAGCTGCCGGCGGGAAAGAAGCTCGTGCCGGGCGTCATCAGCCACGCGACCAACATCGTCGAGCATCCGGAGCTCGTCGCCGAACGGCTGGAGCGCATCGCGCGTCTCATCGGCCGCGAAAACGTGATGGCCGGCACCGACTGCGGCTTCGCGCAGGGCCCGTTCCACCGCCGCGTGCATCCGACCATCATGTGGGCAAAGCTGGAAGCGCTGGTCGCCGGCGCCCGCCTTGCGACAGACGAGCTTCACTGAGGAGAGCGCCATGAACCACGTTTACAAAACCATCGAGCTGACCGGATCTTCGCCGCAGGGACTCGAGCAGGCGATCGCCAACGCGATCGCCAAGGCGGCGAAGACCGTGCACAACCTGCGCTGGTTCCAGGTCACCGAGACGCGCGGCGAGATCGAAGGCGGCAAAGTCGCGCACTGGCAGGTGACGATGAAAGTCGGCTTTACGCTCGACTGAAGAATGAAGGTCCTGGTCCTCGGCGCCGGCGTGAGCGGCGTCAGCTCCGCGTGGTACCTCGCAAAGAGCGGGCACGAAGTGACGGTCATCGACCGCCACGACGCCGCGGGCGAGGAGACTTCGTTCGCCAACGGCGGGCAGATCTCGGTGTCGCACGCGCAGCCGTGGGCCAACCCGCACCTGCCGGCCAAGATTCTGCGCTGGCTCGGACGCGAGGATGCGCCGCTCCTTTTCCGCCTGCGCGCCGATCTCGCGCAGTGGCGCTGGGGGCTCGCATTTCTGCGTGAATGCACGGCCGCGCGCTACGAGCAGAACACGCGCCAGCTCGTGACGCTCGGTCTCTACAGCCGCGCCAATCTCCAGGCGCTACGCAGCGAAACCGGCATCCAGTACGATCAGCTCGCTCGCGGCATCCTGCATTTCTACACCGACGAGCGCGAGCTCGACGCCGCCGCGCAGAGCGCGCGCGTCATGCGCGAGCTGGGCTGCGATGTCGAGATGGTGGACGCGCGTCGCTGCGTCGAAATCGAGCCCGCGCTGCGCGAGGTGCGGCTCGCCGGCGGCAGTTACTCGGCGACCGACGAGTCGGGCGACGCGCACAAGTTCACCCGCGCGCTCGCGGCGCTGGCAGAAGGCCGTGGGGTGCAGTTCCGCAGTGGCCGCGTTGCCGCGATCCAGGCGCAAGGCGAGCGCATCAGCGGCGTGCGGCTCGAAGGCGCGAGCGACTTGATGCGCGCCGACGCTTACCTGATATGCCTCGGCTCCTACAGCCCGCTGCACCTGCGGCCGCTCGGCATCCGGCTCGCGATCTATCCGCTGAAGGGCTATTCGGTCACGCTGCCGGTGGCGGACGCAGAGCGTGCGTATACCGTGTCGCTCACCGACGATCAGCGCAAGCTGGTGTTCTCGCGGCTCGGCGAGCGGCTGCGCATCGCTGGGACGGCCGAGCTCAACGGCTATAACACCCAGCTCAACGAGGTGCGCTGCCGCGCGATCCTGCGCCGCACGCTCGAGCTTTTTCCCGGTGCCGGCGACCCCGAGCGGGTGCAGTACTGGACTGGCCTGCGGCCCGCGACGCCGTCGAATCTCCCCTACATCGGCGTCACGCGCTATCCGAATCTCTACCTCAATACCGGCCACGGCACGCTGGGATGGACCCACGCCTGCGGTAGTGGCCGCGCCATCGCCGACATCGTGAGCGGGCGCCGTCCGGAGATCGACTTTGCCTTTGCCGGTCTCTCCGCCGGCCGGCCTACGGCAGGCGCGCCGGGCGCCGCAACGCCGGCGCGGGTCCGCGCGCGTTAATGCGCCATGCTCGGCTGGGCGCTACGTTTCCTGATCGCCGCGCTCGTCGTCGTGCTGATCGCGCATGGCGACATCGGCGAAGGCGCGTCCCTCATTCTTAAGATCGCGGTCGGCGTGCTGCTTGCGCTCTGTACCGTATCGCTGTTCGCAGCCGTCGGCCGCGATCGATAAAAAAAAGCGGGCCGGCAGGCCCGCGTTTTACATTAAGTCCGGGAAAGCTACTTCGACTTGCTCGAACCGGTGGCCGCGTTGCGGTCCTTGTCCTTGTTGCCCGCAACCTTGTCCTTGGCGCTCTTCAGGTCCTTCTTCGTCATCACCGTGAGGTACTCGGTGCGCGAGAGCTTGCCATCGCCGTTCTTGTCGGCCTCCTTGAAGCGCTTGGCGAGATACGGATTCTTCGCCGCCTCGGAGCGCGACAGGTAACCGTCGTTATTGGCGTCGAGCTTGTTGAAACCCGGGTCATTGTTCGCCTTGTCGGCCTTCGCCTTATCGGCAGCCAGCGCCGCACCCGTGCCGAGCGCAAGGCTTGAAACGCCGATCAGAAGCGTTTTCGCAAATTTCATAAGTCCTCCAGTTTCCTGAGTGGAAGCAACAGGAGTGCTGCAGGATTCGTGCCGCGACCAGTGTCGGGGCAGCCCGGCTAGTAGCGCGGCGTCGCCCCGCAGTTCACGAGGTCCTGGTCGGACATCACCGGCTTGATGTCGCAGGGCCCGGTCGGCTTGAGCGCCGGACGCGGCGGCTCGAGCTGCGCCCGGGCCTGCTGCGCCCGCGCCGGTACCGGCGCCTCTTTCATCATGCGCGGCTCCTGCGGCTCGACGACCTGCAAGCCGGGCGTGACCGGTTCCTCGGCCGCCTTCGCCGGCTGCTCAACTGCGGCCGGCGCCGGCGCTTCCGCCGCGGGCGCTCGAGTGGGGGACTCTGCCGCGGGGGCACTTGCCGCCGGAGCGCTTGGCGGCTCCGTGGTCGCGGCCGGCGCATCGGCCGGTGCTGAAGACTCGGCGGGCGCCTGTGTCACGGCGGCCGCGGGCTCGGGCGATTCCTGCACCGCTGTCGGTGGCGTCACCGGCGATGCCGTGGCGATCTGTGCCGGCTGCCCGACGAAGGCGATGTTGTCGCGGTCGAGATCGTATTGCAGGACGAGCGTCGTGTCGCCGGCCTCGAGGGCGAAAATCGGCTTGCCCGGCGTCGCGATAGTCTGCGACTTCAGCACCTCGTCGCGGATCGCCGGCCGCACCTGCAGGAGCTTGCCGCGCGTAAGGTTGACGAGCGCCTGGTACAGCGTGCGACTGTTCGCGTCCGCGGGGAGCGCGAGGCGCTGGCGCAGCTCCGGCTGCACCACGACGTCATCGCTGAGGATCATCGGCGCCGCGCCGGTCATGAAGGCGCTCGTGATGTACGTGCGCGCCTGCTGCTCGGAGCTCTTGGTGGTCGGCTGTTGCGCGAGCGCCGGAAACGCGGCGAGCGCGAGGAGAAGCAGAATTGTTTTTGTCATGAGCTGCACGATAGCGCAGAACAGCCCGGCTTGCTGCGCGCCCAGTCGGGCCTGCGTGCGGCAAATTCCTCATTTTCCGGCTGCTCGTCGAAGGGTTGGGCCAGCACGCGCATCAGGCGCTCGAGCGGCAGCGCGTCGCCCGCCTCGAGGGCATCGATCGCCTGCTGCGCGAGATAGTTCCGGAAGACGTACTTCGGGTTGACGCCCGCCATGCGGCGCGAGCGCTCCGGGCCTTCGGCAGCGGCACGCGCCACATAGCGAGGAAGCCACGCCGCCAGACGCTGGTGCGACGCCTGCGCATCGTAGAACGCCGGCGCGAGGGGCGCGAGCAGCGCTTCTGCATTGCCGTCGAGCGGCACCGCTGCGAGGCGGCGGAAGAAAATCGTGAAATCCGTCTCGGTTTCCGTGAGGCCGACGAGCAGTTCGCGCGCGAGCTCCTCGTCCCCGGGCTGCTGCGACGCAAGCCCGAGCTTCGCCGCCAGTGCGCCGCGCCAGCCCTCGTTGAAGGTGTCGGCGTAGAGGTTCAGTCCTTCTTCGAGCGCCTCGCGGTCGATGAGCGGCAGGAGCGCCTCAGCGAGCCGCGCGAGGTTCCACTGTGCGATGGCCGGCTGGTTGCCGTAGCAGTAGCGCCGCCCGGGAAGGTCGGTCGTGTTCGGGGTCCACATCGCGTCGTAGCCCTCGAGCCAGCCGTAGGGCCCGTAGTCGATGGTGAGGCCGAGGACCGACAGGTTGTCGGTGTTCATCACGCCGTGAACGAAGCCTAGCCGCATCCAGTCGACCATCAGCGCCGCGGTCCGGCGGCACACCTGGTGGAACCAGCTCGCGTACGAATGCCCCGGAAAATGATGACGTATGACGTAGTCGGCGAGCCGCTTGAGCGCATCGAGCTCGTTGTTCGCCGCGAAGATCTGGAAATTGCCGAAGCGCACGAACGAGGGCGCGACGCGGCACACGATTGCACCGGGCTCGGCGCGCGGGTGGCCGTCGTAGAACATGTCGCGGATCACCGCTTCGCCGGTGGCGACAAGCGAAAGCGCGCGTGTCGTCGGCACCCCAAGATGGAACATCGCCTCGCTGCAGACGAATTCGCGCAGCGACGAGCGCAGCACCGCGCGGCCGTCGGCCGTGCGCGAGTACGGGGTCTTGCCGGCGCCTTTCAGCTGCAGCTCCTGGCGCGAGCCGTCGGTCGCGATCAATTCCGCAAGCGTAATGGCGCGCCCGTCCCCCAGCTGGCCGGCCCAGTGGCCGAACTGGTGGCCGCCGTAGCGCGCGGCGTAAGGCTCCATGCCGGGCAGCACGCGATTGCCCGCCAGCACTTCAACGCCGAGCACGCTCGGCCGCGCGAGGCCGAGCAGCTCGCCGAGCGCATCGGACCATGCGAGCAGGCGCGGCATCGCGACTGCGGTGGGTGCAACGCGCGTGTAGCAGGCGTTCGCCACCTGGCGCGGCATGTTGACGAGCACCGGATCGCCCGGCAGCTCGTCGACGAAGGTGTTCTGGAACCTGGCGGCCGCGAGATCGGTCGATGCGGGGCGGCGTTTTGCAGCGGCGAGAGCCATGGCCGATTATCGCTCGGCGCAAGGGCCCAAAAACAAAGTTACGCTCTAGAGGACGCTATCCAGGCGGGCGAGCAGCTCGCCCATGCGCTCGGCGCTCGGCCGCTCGACTCCGGCGATCCAGTGGTAGACCTCGCGCGGCTCGGCGTTCAGCAGCACCGCCAGCGCATAGAGCGTGCCCATGCTGCGCGAGGCGCGGACGAGGAGGTTGGCAAATTCGTTCATCGGCAAGGCCAATGTAGCGGCGGCGGGCGACACCATGCTAAGAAATGGTCAGGACCGGCCGCTGCTGCCCTCTAGCGCGGTGCGCTAGCGCACCTGCCCCAGCAACCAGCGGCAAATGCGCTCATTTCCATACGCCGTGCGCGCCGAGCCGACGTGATGTTTGCCCTCGTCATCCAGGATGTGCCTCGCCTCAGCGGCGGCGGCCGCGAGCGGGCAACGAAGCAGCAATGGCTGCGCGGCGCAACGGCCGCACGTAGCCACTCAAGAACTGGCGCCGCGAGCCGTCGGCAAACTCGACTTCGACCTGCTCGCCGCGCACCGCGCGCACGCGGCCCTCGCCGAAACGACGCAACCTCACCGCCTCGCCGGGACGCAGCGCCGGCTTCGCGGCCGGCTTCAGCGCGAGCGCCGGCGCCTCGGCCGGGACGGTGCGCGTGCAGTTGTCGCAATGGCCGCAGGACTCCCATGGCGGCGTGAGGGCGAAATAATCGAGGATCGCGCGCCAGCGGCATTTGGCCGACTGCGCATATGCCGTCATGCGCTCGAGCTTGCGGCGGTCGGTCTCGGCCTTGTCGGCATAGGCAAGCGCCAGTCTGGCGAAGCCGCGCTCATTCGCGACGCGCGCCTGTCGCAGCAACGCGCGCGCCGCGCGCACCACCGTTTCCGGCAAGTCGGTTCTTTGGCCGGCGTGGATCGCGCGAAGCTCCTTGGCCGTCGGCAGGCGGCCGCTCGTAAGAAAAGCCTGCACGCTGCGGTCGGCGTGGTTGTAGAGCAGCGTGCACTGCGCCTCTTCACCGTCGCGCCCGGCGCGCCCGGACTCCTGGTAGTACGCCTCGATGCTGCCCGGCACCTGGTAGTGCACGATGGCGCGGATATCGGGCTTGTCGACGCCCATGCCGAAGGCGTTGGTCGCGACCATGAGCAGCGCTTTGCCGCTCATGAAAGCGTCCTGGCGCTCGGCTCTTGCCTTGGCGGCGACCTGCCCATGGTAGAGGAGCGCCTTTCTGCGGGAGGCGAGCAGGAAGGCGTGTGCCTCCTTCGCTGCCTTGACGGTGGCGCAATAGACGATCGCCGAGCCGCGCGCGCGGCGCAGGCAGGCGAGAAGCGCCGCGCGATGCTCTTTGTCGTTCGTCACCTGCTGCACCGCGTAGCGCAAATTGGGGCGGTACATGCCGGTGTTCACGAGCCGCATCTTCGGGCGCTCGAGGTGTCGGCGGATGTCCTCGACCACGTCCGCGGTCGCCGTTGCGGTGAGCGCGAGAAGCGTCGGCTTGCCGAGCCGGCCGAGGGAGGCGGCGATCTCGAGATACGCGGGGCGAAAGTCCGGACCCCAATGGGAAATGCAATGCGCCTCGTCGACCACGGCGAGCGCGATCTTCTGACCCCGCAGGAGCTCGACGAAGTGGTTGTTGGAAAGCCGCTCGGGCGTGGTGTAGATAAGCTGCGCCTTCTGCGCCTTGATCTCGGCGATGAGCCGCGCCTCCTCGCGGGCCGACAGGCTGCTATTCAGCGCCGCGGCGCGCACGCCGCGCTCGCGCGCCTTATCGGCCTGATCCTTCATGAGCGAGATCAGCGGCGAGATGATGAGCGTGGCGCCGCGCAGGCAGAGCGCCGGCACCTGATAGCAGAGCGATTTGCCGGCGCCGCTCGGCATGATGGCGAGCGTGTCGCGTCCGGCGAGGACATTCTCGATGACCTGGTGCTGGCCGGGACGCCAGACGCGCACGCCAAATGTGCGCATGGCCCGGGCGAGGGCGCCTTGCTTTGCTCTCTTCACGCGCAGCCGCTATTCCGGCTTGATGTTGGCCGCGCGAATCACGCGCGCCCACTTGTCGACCTCGCGCTCGAGGTACTGGCCGAACTGCTCGGGCGGGCCGCCGACCGGCGGGCTCGCAAGCGCGAGCAGCCGCTCGCGCACCTCCGGCATCGCCAGGCTCTTCTGCCCGGCGGCGTTCAGCGCGTTGATGAGCGCCGGCGGCGTGCCGGCGGGCGCCACCAGGCCGAGGAAGCCGCCCGCCTCAAATCCCGGCACGCCGGACTCCGCGATGGTCGGCACCTCGGGCAGACCTTCGAAGCGCTTCGCCGACGCGATGCCGAGCGCTTTCAGCTTGCCGGACTTGATGTGCGGCAAGAGCGCGGCGACGTCGGCGAACATGACGTTCACCTGCCCGCCGAGCAGATCGTTTACCGCGGGCGCCGCGCCCTTGTACGGCACATGCAGCAGGTCGACGTGCGCCATGAGCTTGAAGAGCTCTGCGGTGAGGTGCGCCGAGCTGCCCGGCCCATAGGACGCATAGGTGATGGCGCCGGGCTTTGCTCTTGCGAGCGCGAGCAGCTCCTGCACGTTGTTGGCCGGCAGCGACGGATGCGCGGCGAGCAGATGGTTGTTCACGACCATCAACACCACGGGTGTGAAGTCGCGCGACAGATCCCAGGACAGATTCTTGAATAGCGTGGTGTTGATCGCGGTCGAGGCGCTCGCCACGAGCAGTGTGTAGCCGTCCGCCGGCGACTTCGCCACCACCTCGGTGCCGATGTTGCCGCCGGCGCCGGCGCGGTTCTCGATGATGAACGGCTGGCCGAGGATCTCGGCCATTTTCGGCGTCACGGTGCGCGCGACGATGTCCGTGCCGCCGCCCGGCGGGAACGGCACCACGACGCGGATCGGCTTCGATGGAAAGCTCTGTGCCAGCGCGCCGTTGGCGAGGACCAGCGCGGCGGCGAAAAGACATTGCTTCAGCACTGCGCAAACCTCCTACGTTCTTTTGTGGAACTGGCGGGCATGCTCGAGGATGTCCTGCGGCGGCCGCGCATGGGTGTAGCCGCGGCGGGTGACCGAAATGCCGAGCCTCTTGAGATCCGCCATGGCCTCGGCCATTTTCACCAAGGCGGCGAGGCCGTCGACGATCGGCACCTCATCGATGCGCGTCATGCCGGCGCGTGCGATCGCCTCGCTGAGATACAGCTGGCCCGGGATGATCGCCTCGGCGCCCAGCGCGATGGCTTTGCGCGCGGTGCTGGAGAAGCGTTCGAGCAGCGCGCTGGCATCGTCGAGCGCCTGGCCGACGTCGGCAAAGCTCGTGCCCTCGAGGAGCATCGTCGGCAGTGCGCGCTCGGCGAGGCCGAGCCGCTTCACATGCAGATCGAGCATCTGATCGAAGCGCTCGCCGAAGGCGATGATCACGAAGCGGCTGCCGAGGAGGCAGGCGAAATGCATCGCCGACTCGCCGTAGCCGACCACCGGGATGTCGAGCAGCGAGCGCGCTTCGAGAAGCGCCGGATCCTGCACCGAGCTCAGCGCGAACACATCGTAGCCTTGCGCTTGGGCGCGTAATGCGTTCTCGAGGATGTCCTGCGCGTAGAGCGAGGCGGTGTAGGGATAGATCACGGCCTCGGCTGGCGTATGCGTGCCATAGACGCCCTGCGACATCGCGTGCAGGTGTACCTCCGTGCCCGGGCGCGCGACCGCGGCGACCCTTTTGCGCACGCCATCGAAGTACGCGGGGATGCGGCCGGCGTCGAACAGGCTCTGGTACCAGATCTTCATCGCGCTCTTCCCTCGGGGGACAATGCGATGATATAGGCTTCACATTTGCCGATCCGGGAAGCTGCGAAATGGCAAAGATTCAGATTCGCAAAATCGACCACCTCGTTCTGCGAGTGCGCGACATCGATGCCATGCGCAAGTTCTACTGCGACGTGCTGGGTGCGGAACACATCGGCTACAGACCGAAGTTCGCGATGTCGCATCTTCGCGTCGGCGAGTGCATGCTCGACCTCGTAGAAGCCGACAAACGCGGTGCCCCTGCGCCGGGCGCAGGCGGTCTCAATCTCGACCATTTCTGCTTCCGCGTCGAGCCGTTCGACCAGCAAGCGATCGTCGCGCATCTGAAGCGCCACAACGTTGCGCTCGGCCCGATCCGCGAGCGCTACGGCGCCGAGGGCAACGGCGTCTCCATCTACCTCACCGACCCCGAGGGCAATACGGTCGAGCTGAAAGGGCCCTCCGACGGCAAGCCGCCGCCGGATTGAATCGGCCGTTACTTCTTCTCGACGGTCTGCTCTTCGATCTCGTAGAACTCGTCCAGTCCGACGAGGGTCTCGATCTCCTGGCGCGCCGCCACGCACTCTGCGTTGCTGAGCCCGGTGTAGCTGCCGGTGCGCTTGATCTCGCCGTAGGCGAGCTTGGCGAAGTGAAAGCTCGCGAGCAGGTAGGTGAGCGCGTCGATCGCCGCCTTGTAGCCCATGTCGGCGAGCTCGCCCGCGGTCGGTAAAGGCCGCCCATCGCGATTGCCGCGGCTGATGACGTAGACGAGCGGGATGCGGGCCTGCTTCGGCGCCTTCTTCATCTCCTCGGCATTGCGCGGGAAGAGCAGGCCGAGGTCGGCGCCCGCATCGGCCGCCATATTGATGCGTGTCATCGCCTCCTTCAGTCCCTCCGAACGGCAGGTATCGGTGCGAGCGATGACCACGAAGTCGGCGTCCGAGCGCTCGCGCTGCCGGCAGGCGTAGGCGATCTTCGCGGCGAACTCCTTGCGCGGCACGGCATGCGCGACGTACTTGTGATAGTGGGCTCGCTTCGGATAGAGCTGATCCTCGATGTGCGCGCCCGCAATGCCGGCACGGATGCATTCGCGCACCGTGCGCATGGTGTGCAGCGGCTCGCCGAAGCCGGCGCCGCCGTCGACCACCAGCGGGATTTCAATTGCCGCCGCCACGTCGCCCGCGACGCCCAGCTGCTCGTCCATCGTCAGAAGCGGCTCGGAGGTGCAGCGCGACGCGCCGGTAACGAAGCCGCCGGTGTAGACGCACTCGAAGCCCAGGCTCTGCAGCAGGCGTCCGCCGAGCGCATCGTACGCGACCGGCATATAAACGAAGTCCTTCTTCTTCAGCAGCCGGCGCAGCGCGGTGGTCTTCTTCATTCGTCGACGATGGCGATGGCGTCGATCTCGACGTCGAACTTCTTCGGCCACGAGCCGACGACGCAGAACACGCGCGCCGGCTGGTCTTTCGTGAAGTACCGGCGGTAGACGCGGTTCACCTCTTCGAAGTAGGCGCTGTTCGTGATGTAGACGGTGCACTTCACCACGCTCTCGAGCGAAGAGCCGGCGGCCTTCAGGCAGACCTTCATGTTCTCGAGCACCATCTTCGTCTGTTTCTCGACCGTGACGAGCGGGATCCTGCCGGTGCGCCGGTCCGTCGGCGTGAGGCCCGAGACGAAGACGAAGTTGCCGGCCCGGATCACCGGGTTGAGCGGAATGCCTTCCTTCTTCAGATGCCAGCTCACGCCCGGGACGTCGATGACCTCCTTCTTTACTTTTGTCATAACCGCTTCTCCCTCTGGAGGTTCGGGCCGTCGCCCCCGCGAAGGCGGGGGTCCATGTTTTAGAAAACTGGGTTCCCGCTTTCGCGGGAACGACGCGTGGTTTCCCTAATACGTGTAGAACATCTCCTGAATCGCCCGGCGCTCGCGAGTGATCGTGAGCGCGAGCATGAGAAGAATGCGCGCTTTTTGCGGCATCAGGTCGTCGCAGACGATGAAGCCCTCCGCCTCTTTCTTCGGCGTGATGACCACGCGGCCGTTCCAGGAGCGCGTGGCGAGCACGACCGGGATGCCGGCCTGCACGGCGCGCTTGCCGGCGTCGAGGAACGCGGCGGGATAAGAGCCGCCGCCGAAGCCGACAAGCACCATGCCATCGGGCCGGTGCGCGGTGAGCGCGTCCACCAGCACGCCGTCGGCGCCGGCGTACGAATAAACGATGTCGACGCGCGGCAGCTCCTTCCTTCCGCGCAGGTCGAACGGCGTCGCCATAGTGTGCGGCCGCGTGACGCTGCGGTAGAAGAGGACGCGCGCATCCGAGTCGACGTAGCCGAGCACGCCGAGGTCGCGGCTCTCGAACGTGTCGACGCGGAAGGCGTTCGATTTCGTCACGTCGCGGGCGCTCTGGATCTCGTTGTTGAGAATCGTGAGCACACCACGGCCCGCCGCTTCCGGCGTGGCGGCGAGCCGGATCGCATCCAGGAGGTTGAGATCGGCATCGCTGCCCACGGCGCTCGGCGGGCGCATGGCGCCGGTCAGCACGACGGGCCGGTCGGACTTCACGGCGAGATGCAGAAAGTACGCGGTCTCCTCCAGCGTGGCGGTGCCGTGGGTGATGACGATGCCGTTCACGGCGTTCGTTCGAAATAGGGCGTGAATGCGATCGGTGAGCTGCAGCCATTCCCCGGGGCCGATCGAGGGACTGCCGACCTGCAGGACGTCTTCGCCGGTCAGCTCGGCGAGCTCGCGAGCCTCGGGAATGCGCTCGAGCAGCGCTGCCACCGTCAGCTTCTTGCCGACCTCGGGATAGAGCGTGTAGTCCAGGCGATGCGGGCCGATGCCCGAGATGCTGCCGCCGGTGCCGAGAATATGGACGCGCGGCCGCATCAGGGAACGAGGACCACCTTGCCGAAGAAATCGCGCGAGTCGACCACGCGGTGCGCCTCCGCCGCCTGCGCGAGCGGGAAGGCCTTGTGGATGATCGGCTTCAGTTTGCCGTTGGCGACGAGGCCCATCACCTTGCGCAGCTCGAGCACCGGGGCGTTTTTCGAGCCGGCGAGGCGCAGCTCCTTGCGGAAGAACGGGATGATGTCGAACTGCACCACTTCGCCGGCGTGCGCGCCGACTGTGACGATGATGCCGCCGCGCGCGAGGCACTGCAGGCTCCTGGTGAACACCTCGCCGCCGATGTGCTCCATGACGATGTCGACGCCGCGGCCGCCGGTGATTTCCATGACCCGTTCGGCGAAGTTTTCCCGGCTGTAGTTGATGAGGTGCGTGGCGCCGAGGGCCTTGGCGTGCTCGAGCTTCTTCTCACTGCTCGCAGTTGTAATGATCGCGGCGGCGCCGGCCAGCTTCGCCACCTGCACGGCGGCGCTGCCGATGCCCGACCCCGCGGCCTGGATGAGCACCGTCTGCCCCGCCTGCAGGCCGCCGCGCGTGATGAGCACATGCCATGCCGTACCGAACGCGATCTGCGCGGCCGCCGCGTCCTCGTAGCTCACGTGCGAGGGCAGGGCGTTGAGATTGGCGATCGGCACGGCGACGTACTCGGCATAGCCGCCCGGAATGTCGAGGCCGAAGTAGCCTTCCTGCAGGCAAAGGTTGTCGCGGCCGGCGAGGCAGAACTCGCACTTGCGGCACGGGATGCGGCACGTGATCCAGACGCGCTCGCCTTCCTTGAATCCCGGCGCCTCGCCGTTCAGCGCCGCGATTTCGCCGGCGAACTCGCGGCCGAGGATGTGCGGGAACTTGACCGGGATGCGCGAGGTGCCGGCGCGGTGGTCGAGGTCGACGTGGTTGATGCCGACCGCGCGCACCCGCACCAGCGCTTCGCCGGGTTTTGGCACCGGCCTTGGCGCGTCTTCATACACCAGGACCTCGGGAGCGCCGAACTGGTGGAACCAGGCGACCTTCATCAGCTTTCCTTGTGGTGCCGTGCGCGGATCGCGTCCGGGATCTTGCGCTTCAGGTACTGGCCGTCCTTCAGGTCGCCGTAGAACTTGCCGTCCGCCACCATCACCTTGCCGCGCAGCACGCTGACGGAGGGCCAGGCGCCGACTTCCTTGCCTTCCCAGGGTGTGTAGTCCGTTTCGTGGAGCTCTTCTGCGCGCACGGTACGGCGGCGGCTCGTGTCCAGGATGACGATGTCGGCGTCGCTGCCGACCGCGATCGTGCCCTTGCGCGGATAGAGGCCGAGGATGCGCGCCGCGTTGGTGGAGACGATGTCGACGAACTTTTCGAGCGAATAGCCGCGCTTCTCGACCGTCTCGGTGTAGATCACCGCGACGCGCGGCTCGACGCCGGAGTTGCCGCCGGTGGTGTCGTCGATGCGGTTGCCGCGCACCTTGACCGAGAGGTTGCAGCACACCTCGTCCGTGCCGACGCAGTGCAGATGGCCGTGCTGCAAGCCGTCCCACAGGCCCTGCTGGTCGCGCTTCGATTTCAGCGACGGATACGTGTGGTAGATCTGCCCGTTCGGCTTCTTGTAGTCCTCGGCGGTATAGAGCAGGTATTGATGCAGCGTCTCGCCGTAGATCGGATAGCCGCGCGCGCGGCTCTCGGCGATCGCCTCCACGCCGGCGGCGGCGCTGACGTGCATCATGTAGAGCGCCATGCCGTCGATGTTCTCGGCGAGGCGGATGATGCGCCGGAACGAAAGATCCTCCGAGAGCGCGTTGTGCACCTCGGCGAGGTGCTCGAAGCCCGTGCGGTTCTCGCGGAAGAGCTTCTCGTACATGTAGCGCACGATGTCGTCGTCCTCCGAGTGGATCACGGCAAGCCCGCCGTCACGCGCGAGGATCTTGAAGATCTCCCAGATCTCGCCGAAGCGCACCATGCGGCCGGCGCGGCTCGGCGTGATGTCGGTGGTGAAGATCTTCACCGTCGCGTATCCCGCCTGCACCGCCTCCTTGACCTCGGCGATGGTCGCGGGCGGCACCTTGCCGCGCAGCATCACGTGGTACGCGTAGTCGCAATAGCACTTGCCAGCCCAGTCCTTGTCGCGCGCCTCGATCGCATCGCGGATGCTCTGGCTCGACGATTCGTCGCCCGCCCGATCGGGCTTGCACGCCGCGAAGTCGATGAGCGTCGTGGTGCCGCCCCACAGCGCCGCGCGGCTCACTTGTTCGGGCGGTCCGCTGGACCCGGGCGGATCGCCGGGACGCTGCGGCGGGATGTACCAGGCGCAATGCACGTGCGGGTCGATGCCACCGGGCATGACAATGCCCGGGCCCGCATCGATGACGCGCGCGGCCTGCGAAGGCAGCGTGCCGGGTGTGCCGAGCGCGGCAATGACGCCGCCGCGGACGCCGATTTCCCACGCGCCGACGCCATGCGGCGTGACCACGCGCTCGCCGCGGATCAGGAGATCGAACATGCGTTCACCTCTTTTTCGAGGATTTCCAGTACGTCTTGCAGCCATTGCGCCTCCAGCCCTTGCGAGATGACGACGATGCGCGTGCTGTGATCTTCGTCGGGCCACTGGTCGAGCCACGCTGGCGGATGGAACACGTGCTGTACGCCGTGGATGACGGCCGGGCGGCCCGGGCTCTCCACCACGTCGATCAGTCCCTTCAGCCGCAGGAGCTTCGCACCGCAATGTTCGGCCACGAGCTGCAGAAACAGGCTGAGCGTCGCCGCGTGCAGCGGCTTCTCGCGGCGCAGGCAGAAGGTGTTGATACCGCCGTGGCGGTGTGCGGCGGTCTTAAACAACGCCGGATCGTAGCGCGCGGGATCGTACGCACGGCCGTCGAAGAGCTGCGCCGCGTCCACCGCGCCGTGCATGGCCGCGAGCTTAGGCGCCGTCGGATTGAGCGCCTGCAGCCGCGCGGCGAGGCCGGTGGCTGCCGGGTCGGCGAGGTCGCTCTTGGTGACGACGATGCAGTCGGCGAGCGCCGCCTGCTTGACCGATTCCGGATGGGCGTCGAGCGTCGCCGCGCCGGCGGCCGCATCGACAGTGGTGATCACCGATTCGAGGCGCAGCGCATCGGCGATGTTGCGGTCGGTCATCAGCGCATGCACGATCGGCGCCGGGTCGGCGAGGCCGGTGGTCTCGATGACGATGCGCTCGAACGCGGTGACCGCGCCGGCGGCGCGGCGCGCGAGCAGATCGCCCGCGGTGCGCACGAGATCGCCGCGCACGGTGCAACAGACGCAGCCGCCCTCCAGCAGCAGGATTTGCTCGTCGCTCGACTCGACGAGCAGGTGGTCGAGCCCCACGGCGCCGAACTCGTTGATGATCACCGCGGTGCGCTCGAACGCGGGATGGCGCAGCAGACGCGAAAGGAGTGTGGTCTTCCCGCTGCCGAGGAAGCCGGTGATCACGGAGAAGGGCAGCGCATTCATAGCAGCGATTGCGCGCCGATGATCAATCGCCCGCGCTTGGCTTGCGGCGCGAGCTCCTCGCGCAGCTGGCGCAGAAGTCCGGGCATGCCCGCAAGCACGCCGAGCGTCTCGGCGCCGCGCACGATCATCCAGCCGTGCGGCGCGCGGGGCACAATGCGAAGCGTTGCTCCGCCGGTCGCTACGATGAATCCGTCGTCGTCGCACTGCACCGTGGCGGCGACATCCCAGAGGCGCAACGCACCCGAAAGGACGCTCGCTGTGCGAGTGCGCCATGCCGTGTCTTGGAGCATCGGATCGATTCTATGGCTTGACAATTGGTAGGAGCGGCGAAACCATGACAGCGCAAGGTAGACGCTGCATTCAGTTTTGCTTCAGTCATGCCCGATATCGCTGACGTCGATGGCGGCGCCGGCGCTTGTGAAGATCGAGAGGAGGAAGAAGCACCTATGAAACGCAAGCTTCCGATGCTGCTTTCCGTGTTGGGCGCCTTCGGCCTCGCGGCCGGCGACGTCGCCGCTCAGGCGAAGTACAACCTGCGCTGGGGACACTACCTCGCCGACAGCCCGTTCGTGCAGCTGGAGAAGGACTTTGCCGCCGCGATCGAGAAGCGCACCAACGGGCAAGTCAAGATCACCATCACCTTTGCCCAGGGCCTCGGCAAGACGACCGAGCTCCTCATGCTGACCGCCAAGGGCGCGATCGACATGACGGCGACAGCGCCGGGCTACAACCCGGACCAGCTGCATTACTGGCGCGCATTCCAGCTGCCGCTCACCTTCGCCACGAGCAAACAGGCCATGAGCGTCCTGCGCACGGTGGTGAAGGAATTCCCGGTCTACAACCAGGAGATGGACCGCGCGGGCGTGGTGTGGCTCTTCCAGCAGCCCCTCGGCGAGTACTACCTGAGCGGCCCGAATCCGGAGTGCGACAGCGTCGCCAAGCTCAAGGGCAAGAAGATTCGCAGCTTCGGCGCCGACATTCCGAAGGCATTCACCGCCATCGGCGCGGTACCGGTCACAGTCGCGCCCACCGACATCTACGAGGCGCTACAGCACGGCACGCTCGACTATTCATTCATCAACCCGGGCAACATCCAGTCGTTCAGGCTGGTGGAGGTCGGCAAGCACCACTGCGGACCGGTGATGGCGATCACCGGCCACAACGTCACGATCAGCAAGCGCACATGGGGGCGGTTGCCGAAAGAGATCCAGCAAGTGTTCCGCGACCAGTCGGCGAAAACGATGGACGACTATCTCGCCTGGGTCGGCGACTTCGAGTCCAAAGCGGTCGCCAACATCAAGGAGAAGGGCGGCACGTTCAAGCCTTTCCCGGCCGACGAGCTGAAGAAATGGAAGTCGGAGTCGCCCGACTTCCTCGCGCAGTGGGAGAAGGACACCGCGGCGGCGACCAAGGATGCCGAGACGCCGAAGAAGGTGGCGGCGCGCTGGAGGCAGCTGCTCGCCAAATGAGGTGGTCGGCGGAGATCTTGCGGCGCCTGGCCATTGGCCTGGTGCTGCTCGGCTCGCTCGGCATGATGCTCTCCATGCTGATCTGCGCCGCCGACGTGGTCGGCACCAATTTCTTCGACTGGCCGGTGCCCGGAACGCTCGAGATCACGGAGAGCACTATGGTGCTGATCGTCTTTGGCGCGCTCGCGTTCACGCAGGAAAAGCGTGGCCACATCCGCGTCGAGCTCCTGCACGGCTACATGAGCGCGCGCGGCAAGTCGCTGGCCGACCTCTTCACCCATTTGCTCGCGCTCGTGTTCTTCGTGCTACTGGCCTGGTACAGCTTTAGCGAGCTCGCCTATAGCTGGGAGATCCAGGAGGCGACGATGGGCACGATCCGCTTCCCGCTCTATCCTGCGCGGACGCTGCTTACCGCCGGCGCGGTGCTGCTCGTGCTGCAGCTCGTGCTCGACGTGATCGGGGACTTCGGCCGGGCCTGGCGCGGCGAGCCGCCGCCGCAGCACGGCCCCGCGCCGCAAGACTCGGCCAAGGTGAGCTGAGCAGAGCCATGGAGCTGCTCTCCGCCCAGGCGGCCGGCTGGATCGTCATTCCGTTCCTCATCGTGTGCCTCGCGTTCGGCGTGCACATCGGCGTGGCGCTCGGTCTTGCCGGATTCATCGGCATCCTCCTCACCGTCGGGCCCGACGCCGCCGGGGCGCAGTTCGCCGCGATTCCGTTCAGCACCACCAACAATTTCAACCTCGCGGTGATTCCGCTTTTCATCCTGATGGGCTCGTTTGCCACCGCGGCGGGCATCGTCACCGAATGCTTCCACACCGCGTACCTCTGGCTCGGCAAGCTGCGCGGCGGCCTCGCGATGGCGACCGTCATGTCCTCTGCCGCGTTCGGCGCGGCGTCGGGCTCCACGATCGTGAATGCGGCGGTGTTCACCAAGATGGCGATGCCGGAGATGACACGCTTCGGCTACGACGTGCGCCTGAGCTCGGGCTGCATCGCCGCCGCGGGAACGCTCGCGGCGCTCATCCCGCCCAGCATCCTGATGGTGATCTACGGCGTGATCACCGAGCAGTCGATCGGCAAGCTCCTCATCGCCGGCATCATCCCGGGCATCGTCACGGCGCTCATCTATTGCGGCGGCATCTACGTGCTGGCGCGCGTGCGGCCTGATCTCGCGCCGCGCGCCGACATCAAGGTCGACTGGTCCGCGCGCTTGCGCTCGCTTTACGGCGTGTCCGGCATCGCGGTTCTCTTCTTCCTCGTGGTGGGCGGCATCTATGGCGGCTACTTTCCGGCCACCTACGCCGGCGCGATCGGCGCCTTCGGCGCGTTCGTCATCGCCCTGGTCAAGAGGAAGCTCGGTCTCGGCACGCTCACCGAGGTGCTGAAGGAGGCGGCGGTCACCACCTCGGTGATCTTCATCATCGTCGTCGGCGGCATGCTGTTCGCGCGCTTCCTCACCTATTCCGGGCTGGTCGACATCATCTCCACCGGGCTGCTCTCGCTCGGCACCGGCAAGTACACCTACCTCATCGGCTACGTCGTACTCTTCACGATCCTCGGCTGCTTCATCGAGCCGATCGCCATCATGGTGATGACCCTGCCGATCATGTACCCGGTGATGGTGGCGCAGGGCTTCGACCCGATCTGGCTCGGCGTGGTGTCGGTGAAGCTCGCCGAGATCGGCGTGCTGACGCCGCCAGTGGGCCTGAACGTCTTCGTGGTGAAGAGCTCCTCGCCGGTGCCGGTCACGCTCGGCCAGGTGTTCACCGGCGTGATGCCGTTCATTGCGATGGATTTCCTCTCGCTCGTGCTCTACGTGTTCTTCCCCGGGATGATCACGTGGCTGCCTAACCTGATGGCGAAGTAGAAATGTCGATCCTGCAGGCCGACGGCGGGAAGTTCCCGACGCACACGCAGGTGCTCGTTATCGGCGCGGGCGCCTGCGGCACCATCGCGGCGCTCGCGGCGAAGGAGCACGGCGCGGAGGCGTTCATCGTCGAGCGCGACGCCAAGCCTTCCGGCAGCACGTCGCTCTCGAGCGGGCAGATCCCGGCCGCCGGCACCAAGCTGCAGCGCGCGGCGGGGCTCGTCGACGACACGCCCGAGCTCCTCTATCGCGACATCCTCGCCAAATCGCACGGCGAATGCGACCACGCCATTGCCCGCGTCATCGCCGAGGAATCGAAGAACACGGTCGAGTGGCTGGTGGAGAAGCAGAAGGTGCCGCTCACCTGCATCCTCAACTTCCAGTATCCCGGCCACAGCCGCCCGCACATGCACGCGGCGAAGTCGCTCGACGGGGCGGAGCTGCATGCAGCGCTGCTCGCGGCGATCGAGCGCGAGGAGATCCCGCTCGCCACGTCGGCGCGTGCGACCGATCTTTACGCCGACGCCGATGGCCGCATCCGCGGCGTGCGCGTCACGCGTCCCGACGGCAAGACCGAGGACATCGGCTGCGATGCGCTGATCCTCGCCTGCAACGGCTACGGCGGCAGCAAGGAAATGCTCAAGCGCTTCATCCCGGCTGCGGTCGATCTTTTCTATGAAGGACACGTCGGCAACCAGGGCGACGCGGTGCGCTGGGGCGAGGAGCTCGGTGCGTCGCTGAAGGACATGGGCTCCTTCCAGGGCCACGGCGCGATGGCGACGCCGCACGGCGTGCATCTCAACTGGGCCACCGTCACCGAAGGCGGCTTCCATGTGAACGCGCACGGCAAGCGCTTCTCCAACGAGAATGCGGGCTACTCGGAGCAGGCGCTCAAGGTCCAGCACCAGCCCGGCGCCGTCGCCTGGGCGATCTGGGACGAGCGCTGCGACGCCATTGCCATGCAGCAGGCGAGCCACGTCGAGGCCAAGGAGGCCGGCGCCGTCAAGCGCTGCAGTTCCGTCGAGGAGATCGCGCGCATCGTCGGCTGCGATGCCAAGGCGCTTGCGCAGACCTTCGCCGACGTCGCCGCCGCCGTGCGCGGCGAAAAGCGCGACGAGTTCCGCCGCGACTTCACGGGCAAGCCGATGCTCAAGCCGCCGTACTGTGTTTGCAAGATCGCGGGTGCGCTGACGCATACGCAGGGCGGACTCGAGGTGAACACCGAAATGCGGGTCCTCCGCAAAGACGGGAAACCGTTTCCAAACCTTTTTGCCGGCGGCGGCGCCGCGCGCGGGCTTTCGGGGCCGTCCGACTGGGGCTATCTTTCCGGCTCCGGCCTCATGACCGCGACCAGCATGGGCCGGCTCGCCGGCATCGCGGCGGCGAAGCTCGTCGGCAAGTAAGGCTGTCGTCCCCGCGAAGGCGGGAACCAACTTCCTGAAAAATCTCCGCCTGCGTCCGTTGACGGCCAGGCGGTTCGAGCGCAACCTGTTCGGCAGCATTTCCTTCCGCGTCGCCAAACCGGATATACCTCCGGTCACAACGCCAAAGGCGTTCCTGACGTGATTTGGCCAAGCACACTGCGGAGGGGCCATGCGAATACTTCCTTCAATCGCACTCATCGTCCTGAGCAGCATCGGCGTCGCCAGTGCGCAGGATTACCCCGTGCGGCCAGTGACGATCGTCCTGCCTGCTGCAGCGGGCGGCGCCACCGACATCCTCGGGCGTCTCGTTGCACAGCAGCTGTCGCAGCAGTTTGGCAAACAGTTCGTCGTCGAAAATCGCGTTGGCGCTGGCGGCAATATCGGGACGGCTGCGGTCGCCAAGGCGCCGCGGGACGGATACACGCTGCTCTTCACCATCAGCTCTTCGCACGCCGTAAGTCCGCTGTTGTATGCCCAACCCGGTTTCGATCCGGTCAAGGATTTCGATCCAGTCATCCTCGTCGCGAGGGTTCCTTTCCTCCTGGTCGTGCACTCGTCCGTACCGGCTTCTTCGGTCAAGGAACTGATCGCCCTCGCCAAGGCCCAGCCAGGAAAGATCACTTACGGCTCCTCTGGCAACGGCAGCACCAATCACCTGGCGGGCGAGATGTTCAAGACCATGTCTGGCGTAGACATACTCCATGTCCCGTATAAGGGCGTGGCAGCGGTCCTGACGGACATGCTGGGCGGTCGCATCCAAGTGGTATTCGCGAGCGTGCCATCGGTGCGTTCCCAGCTGAAGGACGGAAACCTTCGTGCGCTCGCCATTACCACCCTCAAGCGCTCCGCGCTCGTGCCGGAACTGCCACCCGTGGGTGATACGGTGAAGGGCTACGACGTCGATTTTTGGGTGGCTCTCTTCACGCCGTCCGGGACGGCCAAGGAAATTTCGACCAAGCTGTACGGCGCGCTGACAAGAGCACTTGCCGGCGCCGATGTTCGGGAGCGCTTCGCGGCTCAGGGTGCGGATGTCGTAGGTGGCAGTCCGGACGAGCTGGCGACCACCCTGCGCGCGGACCTCGCAAAGTGGGCCAAGATCGTAACGGCGACCGGCGTTAAGATCGACTGACGCTGATGGGCCGGCTCGCCGGCATCGCCACAGCAAAACTCGTCAAGGAGCAATGATGATCAAGTTCTACTACAGCACTGCACCGAACCCGATGAAGGTGGCTCTCTGCCTCGAGGAGATGGGCCTCGCCTATGAGCCGATCCCGGTGGACACGCGCAAGGGCGAGCAACACAAGCCCGGCTACCTGGCGATCAATCCCAACGCCAAGGTGCCCTCGATCGTGGATGGCGAAGTGACGATGTTCGATAGCAACGCGATCGTGCTCTATCTCGCCGAGAAGACCGGCAAGTTCCTGCCCAAGAAGGCGCAGGAACGCGGGCCCATGCTGTCTTGGTTGATGTTCGTCGCCTCGGGCATCGGGCCCTTCACCGGCCAGTACGTGCACTTCAAGAACTACGCGCCGGAGAAGATCGCCTACGCCCTCAACCGCTACGAGTTCGAGGCGCTGCGCCACTGGGGCATCGTCGATGCGCAACTCGCGAAGAACAAATACATGGTCGGCGACACCTACACCATCGTCGACATGGCGCTCTGGGGCTGGGCGCGGCTCGTCCCAAATATCCTGGGCGACCAAGCGGCGAAATTCGCCAACGTCAAGCGCCTTGTCGACGAGATCAGCGCTCGTCCGGCCGCCCAGAAGGCGGTGGCCCTCAAGGACCGCCACGCGTTCAAGACCGAGTTGGACGAGGAAGCAAAGCGCGCCATGTTCCCGGGCAACTACCGGGCGCACGCTGCCGCCTGAGTAAGGCTGGGTCCCCGCGAAGGCGGGGACCCATCTTCACGGGCGCAGGAGCTCCGGCGCGTGCCAGCGCACCGTCTGCTGCCCTTTCTTGAACGCCGCGACCGGCCTCGAAATCTCCGCAATCGCCTGCTCGGGAGATTCGGCCTCGAGGATCACGACGTCGGCCGGCTGGCCACGGGCAAAGCCGTAATCCCGCATGTTGAGCAGCTTCGCCGAGCGATCGGTCAGCATGCTGAAGCATTCGCGCAGCTGCGACGGCCGGTCGAGCTGAATCACATTGGCGTAGAGGTTCGCCATGCGGATGAGCGAGCAGTCGCCGTAAGGCGTGGCCGGATTCAGAATGTTGTTGGACGAGAGCGAGCAATTCACGCCGTGTTCGACGAGGAAGTTCGCGTCAGCCACACCGCGGCGCACGCTGTGCTCTTGGTCGCGGCCCATGAGGAATAGGTCGGTCGCCGGCAGCACGGTCACGGCGACGCCGGCATCCGCGAGGCTTCGCGCGATCTTCGCCACTTCGCTTGGCGGCAGGAGCGAGAGCTTGGCCATGTGGCCGACCACCACGCGACCGCCGCGTTTGTATTTCTCGGTCAGCTCGCGCACCAGGTGGATGTACATGCCCTCGGGCGTGTGGCCGACGTCGAGGTGCATGTCGATGTCGACGTCGAACTCGCGCGCGAGCTCGAAGATGCGCCTGACCTGCGCCGTGCCGTCCGTGTCATAGCGCGGCGCGCCGCCGACGACCGGCGCGCCACGGCGCAGTGATTCGACGAGGAGCTCGTCGGTCCCCGGATAGTTCGTCAGCCCCTCCTGCGGGAAGACGCACATCTGCACGTCGATCGCCCACTTGTAGTCGGCGATGAGGGATGCGACCGCTTCGAAGCCGCGCATGCCGATGCCCGGGTCGACCTCCACCTGAGTGCGCATGCGCGTCGTGCCGTGCAGGATGCATTGCTCGAGCGTGCGCGCCGCCCGCGTGCGCACGTCTTCGATCGACATGCTCTTCTTGAGCGGCGCGACGCCGAGGACCGGGCTCAGCGTGCGGCGATCCTGCGGCGTGCAACGGTCGATGATGCGCGACTTGTCGAGGTGGATATGCGTCTCGATGAGACCCGGGCAGGCGAGGCGGCCTTGCGCGTCAAAGCTCGGGCCGTCGGCAGCGAGCCGGCGCTCGATCGCCACGAGGCGGCCTTCGTCGATGCCGAGGTCCATCGGCGCGCCTTCCGGGCTGCCGGCGAGGCGGGCGTTGCGAATGATGAGATCCACCTTTTCGCTCCTTCAGCGGGTGCTGGCAATATTGGGGCTACGCCCGCAACGTACGGAGAGCCGCCACATGAACGCGCTGTTTCGCAGCGTCCTTGCCGCCGTCCTCGTCTTTACTGCGGCGCCGGGCGCGGCGCAATCCTATCCCGCCAAGCCCGTGCACATCGTGGTGCCGTTTCCGCCGGTGGGCGCGGCGGATCTGCTCACGCGCGCAATGGGAAAGAAGCTCACCGAGATCTGGAGCCAGCCGGTGGTGACCGATAACCGGCCGGGCGCCGGCGGAAACATCGGCGCCGAAGCGGTGGCGAAGAGCGCACCGGACGGTTACACGCTGCTCATGGCGGCGGCCACGACGCACGCGGTGAGCATGAGCCTTTACCCCAAGCTCGGCTACGACCTGGAAAAAGATCTCGTGCCGGTGAGCCTCGTGGCGAACGTGCCGCACATTCTTGTCGCGCATCCGTCCGTTCCCGGCAAGAGCCTCGCCGACGTCATCGCCTTCCTCAAGGCGCAGGGCGGCAAGGTGAACTTCGCTTCACAGGGCAACGGCACGCTTTCGCATCTCGAGTTCGAGCTGATGAAGGCGATGGGCGGCTTCAGCGCCATCCACGTGCCCTACAAGGGCAGCGCGCCGGCCATGGTCGACCTGCTCGCCGGCAACGTGCTCTTGCTCTTCGACAGCATCCCGTCTTCGCTGCCGCAGGTCCGGGCCGGCAAGCTGCGCGGTATCGCGGTCGCCTCATCGCGCCGCTCGCCGGTGCTGGCGGAGCTGCCGACGCTGTCGGAGGGCGGCTTGACTGGATTCGCCGCCGACAACTGGTTCGGCGTCATGGCGCCGGCCGGCACGCCGGCGGCGATCGTGGCGAAGCTGAATGCCGACATCGCCGCAGCACTCGAATCGGCAGAAGTGAAGGACATCGTCGCGCGACAGGGCGGCGAGTTGCGGGCGAGCACGCCAGGCGAGATGGCGGCGCAGATCCGCAGCGACCGCGAGAAGTGGGGCAAAGTCGTGCGCGATTCCGGCGCGAGGATCGAATAGGTCCGGCGCTCGAGTGCCGTTACTCGCCCGCGCGAGCGCGAAATAGGGACAGTCCCTGTTTTTCGAAAATAGGGACTGTCCCTATTTATCCAGAATCGAGTAGCTCAGCGTCGGCCTCGAGGGCGGAAATCTGATCATCCCTCGCGCCCGGGCCTACGCCGTCCACCTGCTAACCGCCAGCGGCGTCGTCGCGGCGCTGCTGGCCGTGGCCGAGCTGCTGGCCGCAGCGCCGGACGAGCGCGTGGTGTTCGCCTGGCTCGTGGTCGCGGTCGTGATCGACGCTGTAGACGGTTCGCTCGCGCGAGCGTGGGACGTCAAGCGTTTCGCCCCGGAGATCAACGGGCGAACGATCGACGACATCGTCGATTACTTAACGTTCACGTTCGTCCCGCTGCTCCTCGTATGGCGCATGGGCTGGGTGCCCTTCGCCCCTGGCATTCTCGGCGTCCTGTGGATCGCGCCGGCGCTGCTCGCGAGCCTGCTGGGCTTCGCCCACATCGCCGGCAAGGACGAGGCGGCAGGCTACTTCCGCGGCTTTCCAAGCTACTGGAACATCGCCGCGTTCTACGCGGGCCTCGCGTTCTACGGGCTCGGCGAGACCGCACAGTGGCTGAACGGCGTCGCGCTGCTCGCGCTCGCGGCACTGACCGTCTCGCCGGTGCGATTCCTCTACCCGAACCTCACGCCGCGGCCGTGGAAGCTGCCGGTGCTCGTCGGGGCGGCGGCGTGGCTGGCGCTGCTGCTCGGCATGCTGCTCGTCTACCGCCGGGTGCCCGGGTGGGTGGTCGGCGTGTCGCTCATATACCCGGCGTTCTACGTCGCGCTGTCGATCCTGATCGACCCGCAACGATCGTGAGCCATCTCGCGTGTGGCATTCGCCGAACGCATGCGACAAAACGAAAAAAGTCGCTTGAGCGATCCTGGCTCGAGAGTTTCTAATGGCCGGCTTGTTTTCCATACACAGGGGAACGCAATGATCATCTCGATTCTCACGTATAAGCTGCCGAACCGCTGGACGCTCGAGCAGGCAGTCGCGATGTTCAAGACCACGGCGCCGCTGTACCTGGGCAAGCCTGGGCTCGTGCGCAAGCACTATTGCATGACCGAGGCCGGCGACGTGAAGGGCATCTATCTTTGGCAGAGCAAGGCGCATGCGGAAGCGTGCTTCACGCCAGAATGGAAGGCCATGGTGACGGCCAAGTACGGTGCAGCTCCGGAAATCGTCTATGGGGTCGTTCCTGTCACCGTGGACAATCTGCAGGAAGCTATCGAAGTCGCCTGAATCGAGGAGGCCGGCATGGCAGGAAAAGCGAAGTTCGTTTTCATCGCGAGCATGGACGTCGATCCGGAAAAGGAGGCGCTCTTCAACGAGGTCTATGACACCGAGCACGTGCCCGAGCTTCTCAAGGTGCCGGGCGTGCTCTCGATACGGCGTGCCGTGAGCGTCCCGCTCACCATGTTCATCGGCGGCGAGAAGAAGACCATCGTCGCCGAGGGCGAGCCGCGCTACAGCGCGTATTACGAGCTGGAAAGCGCCGAGGTGCTGACCAGCAGCGCGTGGGCGAAGGCCGTGGAGCTCGGGCGCTGGCCCAAAGAAGTGCGGCCTTTTACGCGCAACCGTCGCCACGTGCTGCGCAAGATCTTGTAGCCGGCCGTCTTCCTTTCTACTTTCTATTTGGCGCGCCAGCCGCCGTCGACCACCAGGCTGTGGCCGTTGATGTAGGAGGCTTCGGGCGACGCGAGGAAGCACACCGCGTTAGCGATATCTTCAACCGTGCCGCGCACGCCGGCCGGCACCAGCGCGCGCACCTGGTCGTCGTTCACCGCCACGCCGCGGCCGCTCATGTCGGGCACGCCGGGGCCGAGGATCGCCTGCGAGTGCGGCCTGAGACCCGTCGGGATGGGGCCCGGGCACACGCAGTTCACCGTGATGCCGCGCGCGCCGTAGATGACCGCCATCTGCCGTGTGAGGCCGACGACGCCGTGCTTGGCCGCGACGTACGCCGCGCCGCCGCCCGTGCCGTTCAGCCCGGCGACCGACGCCATGTTGATGATGCGTCCGCGCCCACGCGGCAGCATCTCGCGCAGCGCGCGCTTGCTCATCAGGAAGACGCTGGTGAGGTCGACGTCGATCACCTTGCGCCATACGACCGTGTCCATCTCGTCGACGTTGAAGTAGCCGTCGAGGATGCCGGCATTGTTCACCAGCACCTCCAGCGGACCGAGATCAGCGACCGCCGCGGCCACCGCCGCCTCGACGTCCGCAGCAATGCTCACATCGGCCCGGTAGGCCTTCGCGCCGGGAATCCGCGATGCCGTCTCTCGCGCGGAGCCCTCGTCGAGGTCGACCACGGCGAGCGCGAAGCCGCGCTTGCCGAGCGCCAGCGCGCAGCCACGCCCGATGCCGGAGCCGGCACCGGTTACCAAGGCAAGGCGGGCGTCAGTCGACACGGTGGGGCTAGAGAGTGTTCAGGGGCGAAGCGTGCTTCGGCTGGTAGATGCCGAGTTTCCCGCCGCCTGGCAGTGTCAACCGGGTGATCGATCCCCAGCGCTGCTCGTCGACCGGCGAGCACTCCACCTCCTTCTGCTTCATCTCGGCCATGAGCGCCTGGACGTCGTCGCACATTAGGAAGAGCTCGTGTACGTCGTTCTCTTCGGACGGATGCACTGCTACCTCGGCTGGCGGCAGCGCGAAGATCAGCCAGCCGTGACCTGCATCGACCGATTCGTACTTCAGCACGTCGCGCAGGAACGCTCGGTCAGCCTCGGCATCCTTGCTGTAGATGATGACGTGAGCGCCGTGAATCATGCGCTGAGTGTACGCTTCTGTAGGTGAGCGCCCGCGACTCCGATCTCGACGCCTTGGTCATAGGCGCCGGCTTCTCCGGCCTGTACCAGCTCCATTGCCTGCGCGACCGGCTGGGACTCTCAGTCAAGGTCGTCGAGGCCGCGCCCGACCTCGGCGGCACGTGGTACTGGAACCGCTATCCGGGCGCGCGCTGCGACTCAGAGAGCCATTCCTACTGCTACTTCTTCTCCAGGGAGCTGCTCGAGGAATGGCGGTGGTCCGAGCGCTATCCCGAGCCGCCCGAGATCCTCCGGTATTTGAATCACGTGGCGAAGAAGTTCGATCTCCGTCGCGACATCCGCTTCAACACCCGCGTCACTGCCGCGCACTACGACGAAGCGGCGAACCGGTGGAACGTGGTCACCGAATCGGGAGAGCGCTTTCGCGTGCGCTATCTCATCACCGCCGTAGGCTGCCTCTCCGCCGCCAACGTCCCCCGGATTCCCGGGCTCGAGAGCTTCGCCGGGCGTTGGTACCACACCGGCCAGTGGCCGCCCGACGGCGTCGACTTCCGCGGTAAGCGCGTCGGCCAGATCGGCACCGGGTCGACAGGCATCCAGGCGGCTCCGGTCATCGCCGCGACCGCCGCCCACCTGACCGTATTCCAGAGGCACGCCCAATACAGCGTGCCCGCGCGCAACGCGCCGCTCGCCGAAGAGTTCCTGCAATACGTGCGCGAGCACCACGACGAGATCCGCGAAGTAGTGCGCTCGACCCCGAACGGCCATCCGTTCCGCATTTCCCGGCGCAAGGCGTTCGACGTGAGCGATGCCGAGCGGCAGGCGATCTACGAGGCGGCGTGGGAGAAGGGCGGGCTGCAGTTCCGCGCGAGCTTCCACGACATGATGCTCGACAAGACGGCCAACGACACGGCGGCCGAATTCATCAAGCGCAAGATCCGCGAGATCGTCAGGGATCCGAAAACCGCGGAGGCGCTCGCGGACATCGACCATCCCTACGCCGCGAAACGCCCGCCGATCGACACGAACTATTTCGAGACCTTCAACCGCGACAATGTCCGGCTCGTCGACCTGCGCGCCGACCCGATCGAGCGCATCACGCCCGCCGGTATCAAGACGCGCGCGAGCGAATACGCGCTTGACGTCATTGTCTTCGCCACCGGCTTCGACGCGATGACGGGCCCGCTCCTGAGGATGGACATCCGCGGCCGCGATGGCGTGGCCTTGCGCGATACCTGGGCCGCGGGGCCGCGCACTTATCTCGGGCTGCAGGTTCCCGGCTTTCCAAATCTCTTCACTGTCACTGGTCCCGGCAGTCCGTCGGTACTCTGCAACATGCCCGTCGCGATCGAGCAGCACGTCGAGTGGATTACCGACTGCATCGCCCATATGCGCGACAACGGCATCCAGTCCTGCGAGGCGACAGCCGAAGCGGCGGAAAAGTGGGGCGAGCACGTCAACGCGGCCGCGCATGCAACCCTGCTGCCGCTCGCCACGCATTCCTGGTACCTCGGCGCCAACATCCCGGGCAAGCCACGCATGTTCATGCCTTACGCCGGCGGCATGGCTCGCTACCGTGCCATCTGCGATGACGTCGCTGCCAAGGGCTACGAGGGTTTCGTCATGGGCCGCGCCAAGCGCAACGCCACGGTGAACGACTTTTCGGCCGGCGCGACGATCGCTTCGCCGGGCGTTTAGCTTAAGTAGTCTGCCGCAACGCGCGCGACAGGGCTTGAACGTCGCTGGCCGCGCCGAGCCCCTGTGTCGCACGCTCGAGCGCTCCGAGCGCATCGCCCCTGAGCGATCGCAGCGCGTTGGCGCGGAATTTCGCCAATACGGCGTCGCTGCCCGGCGGGCGCGTATGGTTGCCGAACACGTCATCGATGCGCACGCTCTCGCTCGTGCCGCGCTTCGTTTGGCAGATGATTTCGGCTTCGAAGCGTTGTGGGAAGCGCGAGTCGGCCAGCGGCTCCCACGCGACACGCCTCGCGAAATCGCGAACGTCGGCGCTTGCCGATGCCTCGAACGTCGCGAGATCGACCTTTCCTTCCACGAGCTGCGCGGCTACGGTGATCGGCAGGCTCCAGCGCGCGGCGTGGCCGTTGGCGGGGGATTGCTTGGTTTCCCACGGCTCGCAGATCACTGGCGCTTCGCCCTGAGGCACGCGGCAGAGGATGCGCTCGACGTCGTCGGCGCGCACGCCGCGCTCGGCGAGTTTGCTGGCGGCTTCGATGAAGGGGTGAAGGTAGTGGCAGCAGGGATAGAACTTGTACGCGGCCTTCGGCAGGTGCCATTCGCGGCCGAGGTTGGCGATCAGGCTGCGGAAGCGGCCGGCGGCGGCTTCGTCACCGGTGAATTGGCGGAAGAGGCCATGCTTGCCGTCGAGCGACGTCTCGGGTCCAGTCATTCCCGCGCGCGCGAGCGTCGCCGCAACTACGCCGCCGTGCGCGGCCCAGCCGGGATGCAGCGATTTCACCGATGAGCCGTTGGTGAGGAACTCCATGACGCCGGAGGCTTGGCTGAGGGCGATGCCGATGGCGGCGACGGTTCGGTCTTCGTCGAGGTCCATCAGCTCGGCCGCGAGCAGCGCCGACACCAGCGTGCCGGTGACGGACGTGCTCATGAAGCCTTTCGCGTGGAAGCCGTTCGGCGCGGCCAAACCGAAGCGGATCAGAACTTCCCAGCCGCGCGCGTAGGCGCCGAGGAGCGCGGTGCCGCTTGCGTTCTGCGCCTCCGCCACGGCGAGCGCGGCGGCGGCGAGGACTGCGCTGCCGTGCGCGATGGAGCCGGTGTGCGTGTCGTCGAACTCGAGGCTATGGATTAGGCCGCCGTTGATCATGGTGGCGTCGGCTGCGGCTGCGCCGGTGGATTGGCCGAACACGGTGGCCGGGCCGCCTTTCGCGACCTCGGCGGCGTAGGCGCGGTAGGCGGCGCCGATCGGCGAGCCGGCGGCGGCGAGGCCGACGCCGATCGCGTCCAAGAAGTGCAGCCGCGCCGCGGTGGCGACGTCTTCCGGCAGCGGCGTTTTCGCGGTGGCGCGCGCGGTGCGCACCAGTTCGCGTGCGAGGGTCACGGCTTCACCATGGACGCGAGCGTTTCCTTCCATCCTTGCGCGAGAACGGCCTTGTCGCCGCGGATGATGTTCGCCAGGGTGGCGGGCGCGGCGGGGAACACGCCGCCGGCGTTCTCGGCGAGCTTGGAGAGGAGCGTCGGCTCGTCGAAGGGCTTGTCGTAGCCGCCGCGCGCGCTCTCCACGAGGGCGCTCATCTCGCCGCCGTCGCCGAAGCGCATCGTCACGCGCGCCGGCCGGTCGTTCGGCGCGGGCTTGAGGTCGGGGTAGGGCTGCAGGCGAACGCGCTCGCGCAGCTTGGCGATGCGCTCGTCGCGCAGCTTGTCATCGGTAAAGGCGCGCGCCCCCGCGGTGCCGAGCTGCACGGTGGCGGCGATGGCGTGCGGCAGCGAGAACTTCGCCGCGAGCACGGTCTCGGGCTCGGCGTTGCGCAGCGCCTGGCCGCCGGGCGCGGTCTCGACGACGATCTCGGCGATGTCGTCCTTTTTCGTTTTCATGCGGCCGAGGATGTCGAGCGTCGCCTCGATCGCCGAGTGCGCGTAGCCGCAGCAGGCGAACACCTTGTGATAGCCGTTGGTGACCGACCATGTGTCGCCGAGGCCCTCGATCAGCTTTTCGGGCATTGCGCGGCACTTGTAGGCGCCGACGAAGACGTCGTAAGGCGTGACGTCGTTGCCGCCGATGCCGGCTTCGGCCCAGTCGGCGGCGCGCAGGCCGATCCACGCGCCGGCGGAAGTCCATGCGTTGCGGATGAGCGCGCCTTCGACTGCCGTGTCGAACGGTCCGGCGAAGGACATGCTCGCGGCGCCGGTCACGGCAGAGAGCATCGTCTTCGCGTCCTGCCGGCGTACGAGCGAGGCGGCCGCTGCGCCGCCGATGGTGGCGAAGGCCGCGTGCGGATGCACGTTGAACACGGGGAACGGAAACGCGAGCGCGAAGCGCGTGGTGACTTCATAGGCGACGGCGAGGGCGCGCAGCACTTCTTCGACGCTGCGGCCCTGTGCCTCGGCTTCGGCGAGGAGCGCGGGAATCGTGTACGCGCCGCCGTGGCAGGAAGCATTGCGAAAGCCTTCGTCTAGCTCGCACCACGTTATCGCCATGCCGTTGGCGCTCGCGGCGGCATAGCGATCGGCGCGCGGTGCGCCTTGGGCGAGCACGGTCGCTTCGACTTTGCCGGAGGAGGTGCGCAGCAATCCTTCGCGCGCCTTCGCGACCTGCGTCTCGAGCGATCCGGCGACCATCGCGCCGATGTCGTCGGAGAGGATGATCGCCCCACGCCGGCGCACCGGCTCGGGCAGCGGTTTCCCGACCGCCTCGACGGCCCATTCGATGAGCTTGCGGGTGTTGGCGGCTGCCTGGGAGCGAGCGGGATTTGCGTTGGTCGTCATGGCAAGGATGCTACGAGAAAACGTGCATCTACCGAGTGGATCGTGGTAATCGGTTTCGTGGATGCGGCGCTGCGCTAAGCTTTCGGCGCCCCCTAAAGGAAACCTCATGCGCATCTGGCACCACAGCTTTACCGACCTGACGGTCATGCCGCTCTATCGCAAGACGATCGCGGAGCATGCAGCCGCCGTGATGGGCAAGGATGCCACGGTGAGCGTCCATGGCCTGCGGCCCGGCACCTACACCGAGGGCTGCGCGCCGATCGACGCGATCAAGTACCGCTACGTGGCCGCGGTTCACGATCTCCAGATCTGCGACGCGGCGATGGTGGCGGAGCGCGAGGGTTTCGACGCGATGGCCATCAGCTGCTTCTTCGATCCGGGCTTGCGTCCGGCAAGGTCGCTGGTCGACATCCCGGTCGTCAGCCTCGGCGAGTCGTGTGCGCTGACCGCCTGTTCCTTGGGGCGCAAGTTCGGCCTGGTCACGCTCTGCGAGGATCAATCGGCCGACTACACCGACATGCTGGTGGCCTATGGACTCGAGCGCCGCTTCGCCGGCGCGCTCGCGCTCGACCCGCCGATCGACGAGTTC
>Ga0070741_10002672_pt1 | contig 46842 bp, 41 predicted proteins | sample Coa_R1_4_FD_66440 | JGI IMG/M metagenome (GOLD analysis project Ga0070741, IMG submission 66440) | Surface soil microbial communities from Centralia Pennsylvania, which are recovering from an underground coalmine fire - Coalmine... | ecosystem: Environmental > Terrestrial > Soil > Unclassified ... | reverse complement strand
GCGGACTCGCGAATGACAACGCTTGCGCCAATTCCAGAGCCCGACGCGCAAGCGATGCTGCGCCATGTCGAACAGGTGTTCGGCGGCGGCTTTGATGGCGCGCTGGATGGGCTGATCGAACTGGCTTGGACGGACCCTGCCACCGGGGCGCTCTCGCGCGGGCAATTGTTCGGAACCGATGAACTCGAGGCGCTGGCGGAACGCGCCGAAGCGCTGAACCGCGTCGAAGGCTGCAACGTCTATCTGGGTGCCGCGCTCCGCAAACCCGGAACGGCGCTCGACCGGCGAGCTTCGGATGTGGCCTTCTATTCCGCGCCGTTCGCCTGGGCCGATATCGACGACGATTGCGTCAGCGCCGCTGTTCATGCCGCGAAGGCGGCGGGTGCGCCGCCGACCATCACCATCGTCACCGGCCGACATCCGCATGTGCGGGCGCAAATGTGGTGGCGGCTCGCGGAGGCCGAACGGGACGGTGCGGCGATCAAGACGCTGTGCTCCGGTATCGGCTTGGCGCTCGGCGGCGACAGCACCGTCTCGAACCCGTCCCGCGTGCTCCGGCTTGGCGGATCAATCGCCTGGCCGGTGAAGCCCGGGCGCGTTCGTGAAGCCACCGAGGTACATATCCCCGAGGATGGTCGCCCGCCTGCCTATTGGGCGGCGACGCTCGGACAGGCCTTCGCCGCACCCGCTCCGCGTCCCAGCCCTGCGCCGACACCTCCGGAGCAACCTGCTCGTCCGAGCACGACTCCTCCCTCCGCGCCCACGCCACTCGACCTGCCCATCGGCAGTCTGTCGGTCGAGGCGACGCTGGCGGCGATCCAGCGCAACGACCGTTGGCACCAGAACGCCGTTCGCCTCGTCGGCAATTGGGTGGCGCGGGGATTGTCGGATGCCGAGATCCTCGCCTTCGCGCCCGCCTTGACCATCGGCCAGGCAGCCGATGGTCGAAGCTTTACGCCCGACCAGACGCGCCACCAGCTTGCCTCGATGATCCTCGGCGCGCGGCGCAAGTGGAACATCCCGAACTCGCAGGTCGCCATCGACGACAAGCTTCCGCCTCCGCCCATCGAAATCCAATGGGAGGACGGCTCACACGCGGCGATGATTCCGCGTCGCCGCTGGCTGGTCGGCTCGTTCGCGATCCGCGGCCACCTCACCGTGCTCGTGGCGCCGCCGGGCGCCGGCAAATCAACGCTTGGCATCGCGCTTGCGGTGGCCGGCGTCACTGGCCGGGGTGAGATCGTCGGCGAAACTGTCCACGAGACGATCAGGGCGTGGGTCTGGAACAACGAGGACGACCGCAACGAACTGCGGCGCCGCCTTGCGGCGATCATGCAGCAATGGAACGTCGCGCCCGCCGATCTGCGCGGCAAGTTCGGGCTCAATTCGGGTTCCGAACGCCCGCTCGTCATCGCCAAGGCGACCAAGGACGGCGCTGTCGTGCGCCTGCCGGACATCGAGGCGATCACCGAACGCGTGAAGGCCGAAGGTGTCGGCCTATTGATCGTTGATCCCTTCGTCGAAACCCACGAGGTCGACGAGAACAATAACGCCCAGATCAAGGCTGTCGGGGCGATGTGGCGCGAGGTGGCCCGTCGCGGCGATTGCGCTGTGATGATCGTCCACCACACCGGCAAGCCGCCCGCCGCTTCGCCCGATGCCTGGGCCGGCTCGCTCTCTGCCTCCCGCGGTGCGTCGTCTCTGGGCGGCGTTGCTCGGATCATGCGCACGCTCTTTGCGATGTCGCAAAGCGATGCCGATAAGTTCGGCCTCGAGGCCGAGGAGCGCCGCCTCTGGGTGCGGCTCGACGATGCGAAGGCAAATCTGTCGCTCGCGTCCGGCTCGGCGCGCTGGTTCAAGCGCGTCTCGATCACCATCGCCAATGGCGAGGAAGTCGGCGCCCTCGTGCCCGGCGATCCGAACGAGCAAGCGACAAGGCTCGATCGGTCATCTGAAATCGAAGCGGCCCTCTTCGAGGCGATCCGAACCGCCTGGAATGCCGGCGCACCGCTCTCCGACCAACCGCGCGCGAAGGATCGCTATGCGCCCGGCGTCGTCGGCAAAGCGCTCCGCTGCGCCTCCGAAACCGTCGCCGATGTCCTCGCCCGGCTGATGAGCGACGGCGCGATCGAACGGGCGCTCTTCAACGCCAAAACCAAATCCTACGGCCTGCGGATCATCCCTTTGGACGAGCGCGATATGCGCGGCGCCGGCCGAAATCACGAAACTGCGGAGGAATTCGAATGACCGCGAAGGATCGGCGGAGACGGGGCGGAGACATCCGCGAAGTCGTTGAATTCATTGGAGGCGGAAACGTCGCGGAGACGCGGCAACGCCCCGCCAAACCATTGATTTCAAAGCGGAGACGGAAACGGAGACAGGCGAGTATCCCCTTCGGGGATACCGCGCTGGCGCGCACGCGGAAGCGTGCCGCGCCGCGCTCCCAGCGGAGGGTGCTGGCATGACCGCCGCCCTCAACCCGATGCCCGCCGCCGATCTGGCGAAAGCCTCGCTCGATCGCCTCGATGCGGTGGCTTCCGCCATGGAACGCAAATGGGGAATTGATCGCCTGCCAAAGCTTGTTGATGCGCCGCTCGCCGTTCGGTTTCGGTCGCAAGCCGAACGTCTCAATGAAGCGATCCGCTCGGATGTTCCGGCCGCTCTTTCGGCCCAGGCCGAAGCGATGCTGCGCGCCTGGGGTGCTCTCGATGCCGCCGCGATCAAGGCGGGGTGGAGGCCCCTCGCGCCGACGATCTGGGAAACCGTGCTGCCCGAGACCGGCGAAGTCATCGCCATTGTGCATAATTCCGACGAGGCCTTCGCCATCGCTAAGGAACGCAAGGGCGCGGTCTGGACGCTGGCCGAAGTCGCCCTGGCGATCGAGGCATTCGGCGACACCGTCCGCGCCACGAAGGAAGCCGTCCCTGGCGCCGAAGTCACCGCGGTTCGGCCCGCGGGCACAACCGCGAAACTTGCGATCGGTTCTGGCGCCGCGACAGAAGGCGAGACAAGGCAAGCCCGCAATCAGCCCGCCCGCAACGGGCGATTCCGTTCAGCGGGCTTCGCTGGCCTAAACGCGCTGCCGCCTGATCGCGGCACCGAAAACCCTTCCACCAAGCCGCCAATCGATTGGGAGCACGGCGACGAAATCCCGTTCTAGCAAACCCGGAGGAAATCCCATGCCTGCACCCGCCCTGAGGCGCACGACGAGCAAGCGCTTCTCTGGACCGCTTTCGCCGAACGAGATCGAGGACCGCTTCGAGGAGGCGGCGCGCACCCTGCGCCGTCTGCCTGACGACAAACCGCAGGGCTATTTCAACGTCTGGCCGGCGATCGTGCGAACGACGTGGGAGATCATGGCAATGGAGCGCCAGCCCATGAAGATCTGGGCAACGCCGCAATCCATCGACCGCATGGATGAGTGCTTCGCCTGGCTGTTCTGGCTTGAACCCGACGAGGCGCGCGTCGTCTGGATGCGGGCCGAGGGCATGCGCTGGAAGCCGATCTGCCGCAGGCTAGGCGTAAGCCGCGCCACGGCATGGCGCTGGTGGGCAACAGCGCTGATTAAGATCAGCCATCGCCTCAAGCCGGAGCAGAAGGCTCGCACCCCAAAACCAAGTAGGCAGGCGTCATGAGGAGCCCGTCTTCGCGCGCGCGTAGGGGCGACTTGAACGCGCGTTCGACGACGTGGGGACGGCTCGCGCCAGCGCTCAACAGGCGCACGGTGACGCCAGTTCGTCGAACTTCGCGCGAGACATTTTCAAACGATTTGGCGATATTTCCTGCCATGATCGCGAGAGGTGCAGGCGTGGTCGACATGCTTCCTAGCACCGTCGCATTCAGCGAACGCAGCGACCACGCGCGCCTTCGACGCGCAAGACGCATCGAAGCGACCGACCCCCGCCCCCTTTAGGTTCTTCCCGGCCCTCAACGCATGCGGGCGGCAAAGGCGCGGCCTTGAGCTAGCGACAGGTTCGCGAACCGGGTTCGCACCCGCCCACAGGTTCGCGGTTCGCACCCGGTTCGCAGTCAACGGAGACATGATGCTGACAATCGAGACCCGCCCGATTGCGCGGCTGATCCCCTATGTCCGCAATGCGCGGACGCATTCGGGCGATCAGATCGCGCAGATCGCGGGCTCAATTGCCGAATTCGGTTTCGTGAACCCGGTGCTGATCGGGGCCGACGATGTGATCATTGCCGGCCACGGGCGCGTTCTCGCGGCCGTGAAGCTCGGGCTCGCCGATGTGCCGGTGATCGTGCTTTCGCACCTTTCCGAATCCCAGCGTCGAGCGCTGGTCATCGCCGACAACCGGATCGCGGAAAACGCGGGCTGGGACGACGCGATGCTCAAAGCTGAAATCGCGGCCCTCCGGGAAGACGCCTTCGATCTCGATCTTCTGGGCTTTGCCGAGGAAGAACTCGGCCGACTGCTCGATGGCCTCGTCGCCGACACTGGCGGCGATGGCCCGGCGGCCGGTGAGACTTCGCCCGATCCTTCGAACGAAACGCAACGCGCGACACTTGCCGAACGCTTCGGCATTCCGCCGTTCTCGGTACTCGATGCCCGCAAGGGCTGGTGGCAGGATCGCAAGCGCGCCTGGATCGATCTCGGTATCCGCTCCGAACTCGGCCGCGGCGAAGGTGCGACCTATGGCGTCGCCGATGGCGTGACCGAGCCCGGCCTCAATCACTATCGCAACCGGAACAACGCAGCGCCGGGTGGCTCGCCCCGCCCGCTGGATCGTGGCTGGACCGGAAAGAAGGACAAGACCGCCCATGGCTAAGGGTCTCGCCCGCACCTTCGGCCAGGATCTGATGCGCGGCGAGCATGAGGTCGGCGCGCCCTCGAATGGCGGCGTGTTGATGCCCTCGCACACCTCGGGCGACCCTGGCTTCTACTCGAAGAAGCGCGCCCGCGAAGCCGAGCTCGGCCGTGAATTGACGACCGAGGAGTTTCTCGCCGAGCACTACGAAGCCTCGGACGCACCGACCGCTTCGGGCACATCGATCTTCGATCCGGTCTTGTGCGAGATCGCCTATCGCTGGTTCTGCCCGCCGGGCGGCATCGTCCTTGATCCCTTCGCGGGCGGTTCAGTTCGCGGCATTGTCGCCTCCCGGCTTGGTCGCCGATATGTCGGAATCGAATTGCGGCCCGAACAGGTCGCCGCAAACCGCGCGCAGCTGGCCCTCGCCGCCGAACCGTTCCCGGAGTGGCTCACCGGCGATGCGCGCGATCTTGGTGCACTTGCCGCCACTGTCGAGGCGGACCTGGTCTTCTCCTGCCCGCCCTATTGGAATCTGGAACGCTATTCTGACGATCCGGCCGATCTCTCGACTATGGACGAGGCCGCCTTCTTCGAAGCACTGGCCGCGATTATCGGCGACGCCATCGCGAAGCTGAAGAACGATCGCTTTGCGGTCTGGGTCGTCGGCGACGTGCGTGATGCTCGCGGCTGTTATGTGAACCTGCCGGGCCAAACGATTGAGGCCTTCGAGGCGGCGGGCGCCCATCTCTACAACGATGCAATTCTCGTCACCGCGGTTGGCTCGCTGCCGATCCGCACCGGCCGACAATTCACTGCCGCCCGCAAGCTCGGTCGCACGCACCAAAGCGTGCTTGTCTTCGTTAAGGGCGATCCCCGGCGCGCAACGGAAGCTTGCGGCGAAGTCGAGTTCGGCGAGATCGAAACCCAGCTCGCTGCTGATGGCGCAGAGGCCCTTCCGTGACGCCGCCGGTCGTTCGCGAGCATAGCGGCGTGTTGGTGATCCGGGACGATCTTTTTCCCGGCGGCACCAAGGCGCGGTTCATGTCAGTGCTGTTCGAGGGGACAGACGAGGCGATTTACGCGAGTCCGGCCGAAGGCGGCGCGCAGACGGCGCTCGCCACGGTCGCGCGCGATCTCGGCAAGCGGGCTACCGTTTTTGTCGCGGCGCGAGCGAAACTTCATCCGCGAACGCTCGAAGCCGCAAGGCTCGGCGCGAAGGTCGTGCCGGTTCGGCCTGGATATCTCTCGGTCGTGCAGGCCCGGGCGAAGGAGTATGCGAAGGCTAGCGGCGCACGGCTCGTGCCGTTCGGCGTCGATCTGCCCGAAGCGATTACCCGCCTCGCCGAGGCCGCTCTCGCAACCGGGCTTGATCCCGATGAAGTCTGGTGCGCCGCTGGTTCTGGCGTGCTCGCCCGTGCGCTGGCGAAGGCGTGGCCGCGAGCCCGCCGCCATGTGGTTCAGGTCGGGCGGGAACTTGATGCTCATGACGTGGCGGGCGCCGCGATCCATATTCATCCGCGCCCATTTTCGGATGTGGCCAAGACGATGCCGCCTTTTCCGTCCGATCCGCATTACGACGCGAAAGCGTGGGAGACGATGACGGCCCGGAAGGGTCCGGGCCGCATCGTATTCTGGAATGTGGCCGGGCCTGCCCGGCCCTGATCAAGCGGCGGATCGCCGCGCCTCGATGGCGACGATTGCGAGATCGCGATAGCGCGCCATCGCCTTCGGGCTTGTTGAAACCGGATTGATCTCGATGGCCTTGAGGCCGTCGACATCCCCCGCCTCGGCGAGCGCCACCAGCTTGGCGAGCTTCGCCCGAAACCGCGCGTGCGTCGGCTTCGAGAAATCCGGCGCAACGGGAAGCGTGCCGGCTTGCGCCTGCTCGATGATTGCCTTGCGCTTGCCGGTTTTCGGGCCGGAGGCCGACGATGCTGCATTCGCCCGCGCGACGGGGCGTTCCGCAAGCGCCGGGTCCGAGATCTGGATCGATGGTTCTGCAACCTCCGTCGTGGCCGCGCCGAGCGCGCGCCAGCCGAAGCGGCCGTCCGCCGTTTTGAACACTTCGAACTCGCCGGGCTTCAACCCGGCACGCTGCGCGCCGCGTTGGGCGTTAAACTTCTTGTCGTAGGTCGTGGCTTCAATGGTCATGGCATTGCACCTTGGGTTGGGGGTTAGTTCGAGGTGATCAGTGCGGCGCGGCCTTCGGTGGTGACGCCGTAAATCAGCGGCATGCGACGTCCGAAGGGGCTTGGGTTTTCGGCGACGAGGCGCTGGGCCTCGATGCGCGCGCCTTCAAGGGTCGGCGCGCTCGCCCGGGCGTAGCGGCCCGTTCCGAGAAAAAGGGCAACGTCGAAGCGAACGGCGCGAGCCAAAGTCTCGGCGTTGGCGGCGTCGGCGGGATGAACTTTGCGAGGCTTTTTCATGAGCGATCTCCGTGCGTTAGGACGGGTCGCAGACAGCCTCGACTATCGAAACGGAGCAACTCCTAAGTCGCTCTAATCGCTCGTTATTTTTGATTGGGAGCCCACCCGATGGGTCTGTCGCGAAGGGCCTATGCGCGCCATCGCGGCATCTCCGACATGGCGGTTCGAAAGGCCATCGCCTCGGGCCGCATTGCCGTTGAAGAGGATGGCACGATCGATCCCGTTAAGGCCGATCGGGCCTGGGCGGCGGCCTCCGATCCGGCACAGGTGCGCGCCGCGCCCAAAGCAACGCCGCCGCGCAGTGCACCGCGCCCGGTGCCGATAGCGGCGGTCGAAGCCGTCCGCGAAACCTTGCGCGAAAGCGGCGAGCCCACGCCCGCCGCCGGAAACATGACCTTCGTTCAGGCGCGCACGGCCAATGAGGTGATCAAGGCGCAGGAGCGGCGTATCCGCCTCGGCAAGCTCAAGGGCGATCTCGTCGATCGCAATCGAGCCATTTCGAACGTGTTCTCCCTGGCCCGCCGCGAGCGAGATGCCTGGGTGCAGTGGCCCGCACGCGTCGCAGCGCTGATGGCCGCCGAACTTCGCGTCGATCCCCACGCAATGGAAACGGTTCTGGAACAGTATGTCCGACGGCATCTCGCCGAGCTCTCGGACGTCCGGGTCGAACTCCGGTGAGACCTATGACGGCGAGGCCGACATCATCCGCGCCTGGGAGCGCGGGCTTGCGCCCGATCCCACGCTGACGGTCTCTGAATGGTCGGATCGCCATCGCATTCTCTCCTCGCGCGCTTCATCTGAAGCCGGGCGCTATCGGACGGATCGCACGCCCTACATGCGCGCAATCATGGATGCGTTGTCGCCGTCCGATCCGGCGCGACGGATCGTATTCATGAAGGCCGCCCAGGTTGGCGCGACCGAGGCCGGCAACAACTGGATCGGCTATTGCATTCATCAGGCACCGGGACCGTTCCTCGCGGTCCAGCCGACGACGGATCTCGCAAAGCGGCTTTCCCAGCAGCGGATCGAGCCGCTGATCGAGGAGTGCCCGGAACTGCGTCTCCTGATCATGCCGTCGCGCTCGCGCGACAGCGGCAACACGGTCCTCGCGAAGCGCTTCGCCGGCGGGCAGCTCGTCCTGACCGGCGCCAACAGCGCAGTCGGCCTCCGATCGATGCCCGCCCGCTGGCTCTTCCTCGACGAGATCGATGCCTACGACGGCGACGTTGACGGCGAAGGCGATCCGATCGCGCTAGCCGAGGCTCGGACAAGGACGTTCGGCCACCGCCGGAAGGTATTCATGGTTTCGACGCCGACCATCCGCGGCCTTTCGCGCATCGAGCGCGAATACGAAGCAAGCGACCGGCGCCGGTACTTCGTGCCGTGCCCGCATTGCGGGGCGATGCAATGGCTTCGGTTCGAGCGGCTTCGCTGGGAGAAGGGCAAGCCCGAGACTGCCGAATACGCTTGCGAATCCTGCGAGCGCGGCATCGCCGAGCATCACAAGACGGCGATGCTCGCTGACGGCGAGTGGCGTGCGACCGCCGAATGCTCCGATCCGCACGTCGTCGGTTTCCACATCTCGGGTCTCTACTCGCCGGTCGGATGGCTCTCATGGGCGCAGATCGCGCGCGAATGGGAAGCGGCGCAAGGAAACGATGCGGCGCTGAAGGCCGCAAAGAACACGCTGCTCGGCGAAACCTGGCAGGAGCGTGGCGAGGCACCCGATTGGAAGCAGCTCTATGATCGGCCGAGAGATCACTCGCTGGGCACGGTGCCGGCTGGCGGGCTCATTCTTACCGCAGGCGGCGACGTTCAGATTGACCGCATCGAGGTGGATGTCTGGGCCTGGGGTCGGGGCCTCGAAAGCTGGCTCGTCGATCACGTGGTCCTCGAGGGAAACACGTCGGGGTCGGATGTTTGGAATGAGCTGACGAAACTGCTCGGCGCTACATGGCAGCACGAGGGCGGCGCCTCGATGCAGATCGCGCGCCTTGCCATCGATTCAGGCGACGGCCGCACGACTTCGCAAGTCTATTCCTGGGTTCGTCGTTTCGGTGGCGGCGTGGCGGTGGCGATCAAGGGCGTTGACGGTTTCGACCGCTCTGCGCCGGTCGATGGCCCGAGTTACGTCGATGCCACTGAAGACGGCCGCAAGATTCGCCGTGGCGTGAAGCTTTGGAGGGTCGCTGGCGCAGTCTTCAAGTCGGAGACCTATCGCTTCCTTCGGCTTGAGCGCCCCACCGACGAGGAATTCGCTGAAGGCGTGACGTTCCCGGACGGCTTCATCCATCTCCCGGCGGGGATCACCGCTGAATGGGTCAAGCAGCTCACGGCCGAGCAACTCACCATCGTTCGCGACCGCCGCGGATTCTCGAAACTGGAGTGGCGGCAAATGCGCGAGCGCAATGAGGCGCTCGATTGTCGCGTCTATGCGCGGGCTGCTTCCTGGCTCCTCGGCATCGATCGATGGCTCGACGCCAAATGGCAGATGCTTGAGCAACAAATCGCGGCAGATCGTCCGACGGATTACGCCGCCGGACAAGTCCGCCCGCCGGCCAGGTCCGGCGAGAAGCGCCGCTCGGAATGGCTGGGTGGTCGCAATGGCGGCAAGGGATGGTTGAAATGAGCTGGTCGCAGGCCGAGTTGGACGCGCTGAAGTCGGCCTATGCCAGCGGCACACTCCGCGTGACCTACGACGGCAAGACCGTCGAATACGGCTCGGCCGACGACCTGATGAAGCGCATTCAGACGATCGAGGGCGCGATCAGTTCGGCCGCAGGCAACCCGCGGCCGGTTGCGGGCTTCGCCACATTCGGGCGTGGCGATCGATGATCGGCACAAAACTCCTTCCCACGCCGTCCCTAATCGACCGGGCGGTGGCGGTTATAGCCCCGCGCGCCGCAGTCAAGCGGCTCATCGCGCGCCAGGCCTTCGATGACTTGACGAAACGCGCCTATGACGGCGCCGCGGCCGGCCGGCGAACCGACGGCTGGCGCTCGGCGGGTGCTTCGGCGGATGCGGAGATCGCTTCAGCAGGCGCGGTTCTGCGCAATCGTATGCGCGATCTCGTGCGCAACAATCCGCACGCGGCCAAGGCAGTCAGCGCCTGGGTTAGCAACATCGTCGGCTCGGGAATCTGTCCCCGCGCGGCGAGCGGCGATGAAACGCTCAACAAGACAATCGATGATCTCTTTGGGCGCTGGTCGAGCGTCTGCGACGCAGACGGCCGCAGCGACTTTCATGGCCTCACGACACTCGCGGTGTCGGGAATGGTGGAAGCAGGCGATATCTTCGCACGCCGCCGAATCCGCCGTGCCAGCGACGGCTTGCCCGTTCCGTTGCAAATCCAGATCAACGAGGCCGATCATCTCGATGAATCAAAGATCGACGGCCGCGCCGACGGCAGCCGCACCGTCCGCGGGATCGAATACGATCCGCTCGGCCGTCGTGTCGGATATTGGCTCTTCCCGGATCATCCGGGCGACATCGCGGTTCCGTTGTCGCGCGGCTTCGCGTCGGTGCGCGTTCCGGCTGACGGTGTTGTCCATCTCTTCAAACGCGACCGCGTGCAGCAGCGGGGTGTGCCATGGGGCGCCCCGGTCATGCGAGCGCTTCGCGATCTCGACGATTGGACCAATGCCGAACTCGTTCGCAAGAAGACAGAGGCCTGCCTTGTCGGCATCGTGACCGGCGGGGACGACGCCGATCAAGGCGTGGCCCCGTCGGTGGTCGATTCCGATGGCAAGACCATCGAGCAGTTTGAGCCTGGCCTAATCGCCTACGCGCGCGGCGCCAAAGACATCAAGTTCAACCAGCCAGCGGCGACCGCCGGCGTGAGCGAGTGGCTCCGCGCCCAGCTTCACATCATCGCCGCGGGGTTCCGGCTTCCCTACGAGCTTCTCACCGGCGATCTTAGTCAGGTGAACTACTCATCGATCCGCGCCGGGATCGTGGAGTTCCGCAGGATCGTCGAAGCGATCCAGTGGCAAATCGTCATTCCGATGTTCTGCCAGCCGATCTGGGACTGGTTCATCGAGGCGGCCTACGTCGCCGGTCTCGTTCCGGTGCCGAAGATCGCCGTGAACTGGTCGCCGCCTCGCTTCGAGTATCTCAACCCGCTTGATGACGCGCGCGCCGATCTCATGATGCTACGCATGGGCGCCACGTCGTTGCCCCGCGTCATCGGCCGCCAGGGCGAAGACCTCGACGACATTCTCGCCGAAATCGCCGCGACGAACGCCAAGCTGGACGAGCTCGGCATCGTTCTCGACAGCGATCCGCGCAAGGTGACGCAGCAGGGCCTCTATCAGCAGGAACAGGCAGCTGACCAAAGCACCGCGAAACCCAAGCCCACCGCCAACAAATCCTGATCAGGAGGCACGCGATGCCTGAACCAGCCCTTCGGGAGCGCCGCGACGCGCTCCCGATGCAGACCCGGCTTGCGCCGGTTTCCTCCATCGATGCCGAGGCCCGCTCGATCGATCTCGTCTGGACGACGGGAGCGGCAGTTCGTCGGCGCAAGTACGATTGGGAAAGCGGGCGGATTCTCAACTACGACGAAATCCTCGTCGTGTCGGAAAAGGCTGTCGATCTATCCCGCCTGAATTCTGGGGCGGCGGTTCTCGACAGCCACAACGTCTGGTCGACGCAGTCGCAGGTGGCGGTGGTCGAACGCGCATCGATCGACGGCGGCGAAGGCAAGGCAAGCGTGCGCTTTCCCAAGGCCGGTGTCGACGAGGCGGCGGATCGCATGTTCGCGCTGGTCGCCGACAAGATCGTCCGCAACGTCTCAGTCGGCTACGCGATCGACAAGGTTCGCATCGAGAAATCCGAGCAGGCCGGCGATGTCGAGAAGTGGTTCGTCGAGCGCTGGACGCCCTACGAAATCAGCTTCGTAACGATCGGCGCCGATCCAGGCGCCCAAGTCAGGTCGGAGCCGCCTGACCGCCTATTTCCCTTCGAGATCACCAACCGGGTGAAGCCCGACAACCAGGAGAACCATGCCATGTCGCAGCACGACGACGTGCCGGGCAACACGCCGGCCGCCGACCCGCACGATCCCGCTCCCGACGCGAGCCGCGCGGCTTCGCCTCCGGCAACGACCGTGGTCAATGCCGACCAGGTCCGCGCAGAGGAGCAGGAGCGCATTACTACGATCACCGGGCTGGTCGATCGATTCACACTCGACCGCGCAGTCGCCGACGATCTCGTCAAGCGAAACGTCTCGGTCCCTGACGCGCGCAAAGTCATTCTCGACAAGCTGGCGGAGCGCGATGCGCGCGGCACCGGCCACTCGCAGATCTCCATGCCGGCGGGCGGCCTCGACGCTACCGTGACGCGCCGCGAGGCTATCGCCGAGGCGATGCTCCATCGGGCGCAGCCGCAGTCCTTCCACATGACGGACCGCGCCCGCGAATATCGCGGCATGCGACTGATCGATGTGGCGAGGGATTGTCTCGAGGCCGCCGGCGTGCGGACCCGCGGTTTGACGCCGAACGAGATCGCCTATCAGGCGACACGCGCGGTCGGAATGCAGTCGACTTCTGATTTCCCGCTGATCCTGGCGGCGGTCGCGGGCAAGCGCCTGCGCCAAGCTTACGCGGGAACGCCGCGGACGTTCCAGCAGTGGGCGCGCGGCACCACGGCGACCGACTTCAAGCCGATGTATCCGACGCAGATTGGCAGCTTCCCTGCGCTCAAGGCGGTGATGGAGGGCGCCGAGTTCAGCTATGGATCGATCGCCGAAGGCCGCGAGTCCTATCAGCTCGCCACCTACGGCCGCATCGTCGCACTCACGCGGCAGGCGATCATCAACGACGACCTCCGGGCCTTCGATCGCGCGCTCGGCACCGCCGGGCAGCGGGCAGCCGACCTGGAATCGGGCATCGTCTACAACGTGCTCCTCGCCAACGCCGTCCTCGCCGACACCGTGGCCCTCTTCCATGCCAACCACGGCAACATCGGCACGGCTGCGGTGATCGCAGAAACGGCGCTTTCGGAGGCCTGGGAGAAGATGACCCAGCAGAAGGATCTCGGCGACGGCGCCGGGGCGGACAAGCAGTATATCGACGCTCGGCCGCGCTACATCCTCGTCCCACCCGGTCAGCGCTCGATCGAAGCCCGCAAGATGATTGCCGCGACCACGCCGGTGAAGGCCGCCGACGTGAATGCCTTTACCGGATCGCTGCAAATCGTCGAGGAGCCGCGCCTGTTCAAGACCGGCGGTCCGCAGCCCTGGTATCTCGCCGCCGATCCGAACCTTGTCGACACGGTCGAATACGCCCACCTCGAAGGGCAGACCGAACCGTTCATTGATCAGCGGGCGGGCTTCGAGGTGGACGGCGTCGAGATCAAAGTGCGGCACGACTTCGCTGCCAAAGCGCTCGACTTCCGCGGCGTCTTCTACAACGCGGGCGCCAACCCGGCTTGATGATCATCATCGGCAACTAGGAACAACCCGAAGGGGCCGCGCCGTGCGGCCCCTTTCCATTTCAGGAGACCAGTTATGAAGAATTTCGTCCAGGCGGGCGACACCATCACTGTCGCAGCGCCCTACGACCGGACTTCCGGCCAGGGCGCACAGGTGGGGCAGCTCTTTGGCGTCTGCACAGCGGATGCCTTGAGCGGCGCCGATGTGGCGCTCAAGACCACCGGCCTATTCGATCTCACCAAGATCGGCTCGCAAGCGTGGACCGTGGGCCAGTTGACCTACTGGGACAACACCAACAAACGCTGCACCAATGTCGCCACCGGCAACCTGTTGATCGGTGCGGCTGCAATCGCCGTCGATAACGCCGCCGGCAGCACTGTCGGGCGTGTTCGACTGAACGGCGTGGCGCGCGCCAACGAAGCGTAACTCTGATGCAGGCGGCCTTCGGCGCGGCGATCGACGCGATCTTTCGCGACGCCAATGTCGCGGCAGACGCGCTCTGGCGCGCGGGCGGAGCCGGCGCCGGCATAGCTGTCCGCATCGTCCGGAAGTCACCGGACGAGATTGTTGGGTTTGGGAATAGCCGAACCGTTCTGTCCGCGGTGCTCATCGACGTGCGTTCGACCGAAGTCGCTGTGCCGGCGGCGGGAGATACGGTTGAGATCGACGGCGATCTCTTCGACATCATCGGCACGCCGACGCGGGACAGCCTAGGACTTGTTTGGACCTGCGAAGCATCTGAGCCCAATTAGATGATGCGGCTCACCTTCAAGGCTGAGGAGCTTAAGGGTCTCCTCAAGCCCGCCTATGACGACACGGAGAAGGCGGTCGCCGAGGCCATGGACGATGTCCAGGCCGGCTTGAAGGATGAACTCCGGCAGCAAGTCATGGGCGCGGGCCTCGGCGCGCGCTTGGCAAAAACGTGGCGAGGCAAGCGCTTTCCTGAGACCCGCCCCAGTATCAATTCGGCCGCCTACGTGTGGTCCCGAGCGCCCTATATCGTCGACGCCTTCGAGCGCGGCGTTCCGATCGTGGCGCGGAACCGCCGCTACCTCGCCATCCCAACCAGGGACGCCGGCGTCCGTCACACGACGGTCAAGAACCGGCGACTAACGCCCGCGATCTGGGAGACGGAAACCGGCGTCAAGCTGCGCTTCATCGCGCGCGCCGGGTACGCGCTTCTCGTGACCGACGCCTCCTACGCGAGGCAGCCGGCGCGATGGCGCCGGCGCAAGTCTTTCAAAGCGATTAGTGCGCCTCTAACCGGGGGCAGGAAGTTCCTCGTGATCTTCTTGCTCGTGCCGTTGGTGAATCCAAGGAAGCGGTTCGATGTCGAGGGCGCAGGCAACCGCTGGGCCGATCGCGTGTCCGGCCTCATAGCGACGCATTGGAGATAGGCAATGACGAGTCGGCGCGAACAGGTGCTTGACGCGATCAAGACGCTTGTCGCCACCGCCCTGCCGTCCGCCGAGGTTAAGCGCAACCTCGACAAGCCGGAGCGAATTCCGCCAGGCGGCCTCGTGATCATCCGCGATGGAGATCCGGGCGAGCCGGAAGTTCTCCTCTCGCCGCTTACCTACGTTTACGCCCATCGCGTGCCGGTCGAAATCGCCGCATTCTCGTCCGGCATGCTGACCCGCGAGCAGGCGCTCGATCAAATGCTGTCGGCGATTGGCGCGGCCGTCGCCGCCGATCGAACACTCGGCGGCCTTTGCGACTTCATCGAGCCGGAGGCGCCCACATCGGACGATCTGGAAACAGCGGGCGCAATCTCCGGCCGATGGGCCGACACGGCGATCATCGCCAATTACGCAATTTCTAATCCTCTCACCTGAGATTCTTTCAAGGAGGCTCGCATGGCCCGCGCGCGCGGCGCCAACGCCGTCATGGCTTTGGCGTTCGAATCCACCTATGGCGTTTCGCCCGGCTCCGGCTTCAAGCAGGTGCCGTTCGTGTCGGCGGCGCTTGGCGAACAGCAGAACCTGATCGAAAGCGATCTGCTCGGCTACGGGCGCGATCCTCAACAGCCCGCGCGCGATGTCATCAACAACGATGGCGACGTGGTAGTGCCGCTCGATCTCAGGACCTTCGGCTATTGGTTGAAGCTCCTGCTAGGAGCGCCAACATCGGCCCAGGGCATCGCTGCGACGGGCAATTTCGCCTTCAGCGGACAGCCGGCGAACAACAGCACGATCTCGATCGGCGGGCAGGCCTGGACGTTCGTGACCGGCACGCCCGCCGGCAACCAGAGCAAAATCGGCGCAAGCCTGCTTGAGACTCTCTCCAACGCCGTCATCGGCATGAACGGGAGCGCCGTTTCGGCCTTCTCTGCCCAGACCTACACGCTCAACCTCGCCGGCGACTCGATCCTGATTGTGTCCGACACGGTCGGCACCGGCGGCAACAGCGTAGCGTTGGCCGCCTCGACATCTCCTGACTCCAAGGCGACGCCTTCTGGCAGCACGCTCGCCGGGGGCTCGGCTTCCGGGCCGTACAACCACACCTTCACGTCCGGTCTGCTTACACTGCCGTCCGCCTCGATCGAAGTCGGCATGCCCGACGTGCCAAGCTACGGCATGAATTTCGGTGCGATGGCGGACAAGCTGGCGATCCAGCTGCAACGCTCCGGGCTGCTGAACGGAACCGTCAGCGTCGTCGCACAAGGCGAGACGCGCAGCGGCTCCTCAGGCGCAGGTTCGCCGACGGAACTGGTGATCGAACGTTTCACCCAGTTCACGGGGCAAATCCGCCGCGACGGCGTTCCGCTCGGAAATGTCGTCTCTGGGAATTTCAGCTATTCGAACGGCCTCGACAAGGTCGAGGTCATCCGACCAGACGGCCGAATCGCCGGGGCCGACCCCGCGATGCTCGCTGTCACTGGTCAAGTCGGTATTCGCTTCGCGGATACAACGCTGCTCGATCTTGCGGTAGCTGGAACCCCGATCGAGCTGATCTTCGAGTGGTCGATTGCGTCCGGAAAGTTGCTCCGGTTCACCGTGCACAACGTCTATCTACCCAAGCCCAAGCTCCCAATCACGGGGCCGGCTGGCGTGCAGGCGACCTTCGACTGGCAGGCGTCGGAACACCCCACCCTAGCGAAGACCTGCACGGCGACGCTGGTGAACGACGTTTCCGCCTACTGACCGCTCGCTTCGAGCGAAAGCCCTTCAACATCACGAGGAACACGATGCTCAAGCTTGCCGCGCAGCAGCGCGACCCCTTTTGGCTCGATCTCATCCCGGGTGTGCGGATCAAAGTTCGCCCTATCACCATCGCCGCGATCATCGCCGCACGGCAAGCCGCCGCCGATGCGATGAAGACACCAGACGGCGAAGCGATTTTTGTGGGCAGCGCCGCCTTCACGCGCAGCATCGCGCGCTGGGGAGTCCTCGAGTGGGGCGGCGTTGGCAACGCCGATGGCGATGCGGTCGCGCCGACGCCGGAGAACATCGAGGCACTGCTTGAGCTCTGGCAGGCGTTCGACGCCATCGACCGGCTCTATGTCACGCCAGCCTTGATCCGGGCCGATGAAAAAAACGCCTTCTCGCTCTCGCCGACTGGCACTTCGGCGGGGGCGAAGCCTACTGCGCCGCGTGCCCGGAAAGCTGCGGGGCCTGCCCGTACCTAGAACACGCGCCTCAGACCGACGACGGCATTGCGGCCTGGCAAGTCTTCAGCCGCTCGGCCGGTCAGGTGCGTGCCGTCATGGGCGGCGTCTACGGGCTCGACTTCGCCGCCGTCCTTCTCCTCGCGGACGCGATGGGCGCCCTCAGTCCAATCCTCATTGATGCGCTGCCCGAGATCGAGGCGCTCGTCGTGCGCGCCTACCGCAGGGAAAGTGAACCTTGACCGACCGCAACGTCTCGATCCGCATCGGCGTCACGGGCAAGGATGACGTCAAGCGAGCGTTCGATGAGGTCGGCAAGGCCGGCCAGGACGCGTTCAGCAAGACCGCCGCATCGATCGACGCCGCTGGCGTGGCCACCGATCGCGAAACGCAGCGCCTTCAGCGTCTCGCCCAAGCAGCCAAGCAGGCGGCCAGCGCGGACGACGCGCAGCGCAAGTTCAATGCCTTCATGGGGATTGGCACGTCCGGTGCCAGCTCCGCCCGCGAATCCGCGAAGGTGTTCGAGGACGCCGCGAAGGCCACCGAAGACCTTGAAGCGCGTACCAAGGCACTGCGCGCACAGATCGACCCACTCGGCGCCGCACAGGCAAGGCTCAATACCGAGATCGCCGAGGCGAACGCGCTATCAAAGGCGGGAACGATCTCGGCGCAGGAACAAGCCGCAGCGCATCAGCTCGCGCGGACCCGCTTCGACGCCACGGCGAAGGCGCTCAAGGGCGTCGGCGAAGGCTCCCGCCTCGCGAGCTACCAGGTGGTCAATCTCGGCTACCAGCTGAACGATGTTGTCGTCGGCCTCGCTGGCGGGCAGCGGCCGCTCACTGTCCTGTTGCAGCAGGGCACCCAGATCGCGCAGGTCTTCGCCGGGTCGGGCATGGGCGTCGGCGGCGTCCTAAAGGAACTCGGTCGCGTCGTCCTCGGGCTGGTGTCGCCCACCACCTTGTTGGTCGCCGGGCTCGCCGCGATCGGTGGAACGGCGCTTTACGCCTACTACAGCTACATCACCGCGCAGAAGGAGCTTCAGGTTGCCACCGCCGGCGTCGGGCGCGCCGCCGGTTCCACGGTCGACCAACTTAATCGGATCGCCGACAGCGCCTCGGCTGCCGGGCGCATTTCGGTGGCGGCGGCCCGCGACATGGAGGTGGCGTTCCTCCGCACCGGCAGAATCGGCGTCGACCAATTCGGCGACTTGATTACCGCGGCGAAGAACTACGCCGCAACCACCGGCCAGGACATCGCGGCTGCGACCAAGGAACTCGCCGACGCCTTCGCCGATCCGGCTCGGGGCGTCGATGTTCTCAACGCCAAGGTCGGCGGCTACGACGATCGGACACGACAACTTATCAAGACGCTCGCGGCTCAGAACGATCTCACCGCCGCCCAAAGAGTTCTGTTCGACACCCTGAAGCCGTCCCTTGTTGACGCCGCCGAGGCGACGACGGCGCTCGGCCAGGCCTGGGATTTCGTGACGCGCACCGCGTCGAACGCGGTGGATGCCATCGGCCGCGCGATCGATCGCGCCACCGATCCGACGCTCCAGCAGAGGCTGGAGGATTTGCAGCAGGAGCGCGCCAGGGTCACCGGCCCGTGGGGCGCGCGGTATCTCTTCGAGCGTCCACTTTCGGATATCGACGCCGACATCGCCAATGTCAGGCGACAGCTCGACGAGCTCCAACGGCGTGCCGATCAAGCGAAGGCGGACGCCCTCGCAGCCCGCACCTCCGTGTTGGCGGGCGACATCGCCCGGAGCGCCACGCCGGGCTTCAACGATCTCCAGGCATTGCGGCAGCAACAGGCCAGTCTGGCGACTGCCCTGACCGATCCGCTGGCCAGGCAGAAGGTGACGGACCTCGCGCAGGTCGAAGCCGCCTATGACGCGGTGACGCGGGCCGTTCAGACCTGGCTCGCTCCCGCCGAGAAGGCCCGCCGGCTGGACGAGCTTGAAATCCAGGCGCTTGAAGCCAAGACGCCGGCGCAGCGAGCCGCCATTGCGGAGGAACGGCGCCGCATCGAGCTGTCGGGGCAGGTTGTCACGACAGCAACGGCCGAAGCGGAGATCACGCGGGCCGGAACGAAGGCGCGCGCCGAGGCGACGCACGCGATTGCCGAGCAGTCGCTCACGCTCACCGTGAATGCGCGGGCTTCGCTCGAAGTGGCGAACGCCTATCTCAAGGGCGCCGCCGCGGCGCAGGAAGCTGAGGCGAGACAAAAGGCGCTCACCGAGGCGATCCGCAACGGCGTCGATGTCGAGACACGTATGCGGCAGATCCTCGCCGAAGAGATCGCGCAGACCGCCGCGCAGTCCGCTAAATCGGCCGATGATCTGGGTGCTCAAGCCGCCGCGCAGAAGCGCCTCAACGACGCCATCGCGTCAGGCGCGATCACTATCGAGCAGGCCCGGCGCCAGATGCAGGTTGAGCAGGCGCTTCGCCCGCTGCTCGTGGCGCAGTCACTCGCGGAAGGCGATGCGAAGACGACGCTGACCCGCGTTATCGACGCCCTGCGCGGCGCCTACGGCCTGCTGAATGCCGAGGAGGCGCGCAACGCCGCTCTTGGCCAGATCGAGACGCAGACGAACCAGATTACGCTTCTGCAGAGGCAGATCGAACTCGCCGGCACGAACGAGTCCCTGGCCGCGATCGAGATCGCGCAGCTTCAGGCCAAGCAGCAGCTTATCCAGCAGGGCATCGATCTCGGGTCCAAGGAAGCGCAGGTCGTCATCGCCAATGCCGGCGCGATCGAGCGGCTGAACCAGTCGCTTTCGCTGGCGCGGTCATCGACGCAAGAGCTCGTCGGCCTAACCGATACCGTGTTCGGACACTTCGCCGATTTGATCGCGGAAGGAAAGACCGATTGGGAGTCATGGGCCGACGCCGGACGCGCGGCGATCCTCGACATCAACAAGGAACTGATCAAGCTCGCCCTGCTGAACCCGCTGAAGAACCTTCTCTTCGGCTCCAACCTACCAACCATGTCCTCGGTCGGGGGCATCATCGGGTCGATCATGAAAGGCTTCGGCGTCGGGCACGCCGGCGGCATGGCCGAGCAACTCTCAGCCACGCGCGCGGTGCCGATAGCCTTGTTCCATTTCGCGCCGCGTCTGCATGACGGTGCGTTCCTTTCGCCCGACGAGGTGCCGGCAATCCTCCAACGCGGCGAGCGCGTGCTCAACCGGGAGGAAACGCGGCGCTACAACCGTGGCGACCGCGGCGCCCAACCAAACGTCTACGTCACGATCCAGACGCCCAGCCCGTCAGCGTTTCAGGCAAGCCGGACTCAACTCGCGGCCGACCTCTCACGCGCCGTGCAGATCGGGATGCGCGGGAGATAAACCATGCCGCAGCCCTTCCTCGACATTTCCTTTCCGGACGCGGTGGCACGCGGCGCGACCGGCGGACCCGGCTTTTCGACCAACGTGGTGACGCTGGGATCGGGATCGGAGCGCCGCAACATCCAATGGGCGAACGCGCGCGGCGAATGGAACATCTCGACCGGCATCCGCACCCGCGCCGAAATGCAGGCGGTCATCGCCCATTTCTACATCGTGAAGGGACGCGGCTACTCGTTCCGCTTCAAGGATTGGAGCGACTACGGCGCGGCCGGCGTGGCGATGGTTCAGGTGACACCCACGGTCTGGCAACTCGTCAAGCGGTACAATATCGGCGGATACGAACACGTCCGCACGGTCACGAAGCCGGTTCTGGGAACCGTTGCGATCAAAATCGGCGGATCGCCGGTCACACCGTCCGGCATCGACTATCTGACAGGCTTGGTAACTTTTGGGAGCGCGCCGGGATCGGCGCCGACTGCGACGTTCGATTTCGACGTGCCCGTGCGCTTCGATACCGACAAGCTTCCCGTCCAGGCAAACGCCTGGGATCAGCAGATCGTCCCGCAGATCAATCTCACTGAGGTCAACGAATGAAGACGCTCGACGCCGGCCTCGCCGCGCATCTTGGCGGTGGAGTCACGACCCTTTGCCATTGTTGGCGCGTCGAGCGGAAGGACAGTGCGGTCCTGGGCTTTACCGATCATGATCGCGACCTCGTGATCGACGGCACGACCTACAAGGCGGCGAGCGGCTTCACCGCGACCGCGATCGAAGATCAGCTCGGGCTTGGCGTGTCGAACCTCGACGTGGACGGCGCGCTCTCGTCGGCCGCGATCACCGAGGATGACCTCAACGCCGGACTTTATGACGACGCGTCGGTCGCGATCATGCGGGTGAACTGGCAGGACGTGTCGCAGCGCGTCGTCCTGCGATCCGGCTTCCTCGGCCAGGTCACGCGCAGTGAAACGGCGTTCTCGGCAGAGCTTCGGGGGCTTGCCGCGCGCCTCGACCAAAGCGCCGGCCGCGTCTTCCAGCGCACCTGCGCCTGGGAGCTTGGCGATACGCGCTGCAGCATTGATCTTGGCGCGTCCGCGCATCACGGCAGCGGGACGGTCGCGAGTGTCATCAGCAATTTCGATTTCACCGCGAGCGGCATCGGTTCGTTCGCCTCGGGCATCTTCAGCCGCGGAAAGATCGTGTGGGCGACCGGTGACAACGCCGGTGTCGCGATCGAGGTGAAGGCGCATTCGCAGGGCAGCCCGAACTCGCGGCTATCGCTGTTCTTGCCGATGCCACGGCCGATTCAGGTGGGCGACACGTTCTCGATCACTGCTGGTTGCGACAAGACCTTGGCGACTTGCCGCGACCGCTTCTCCAACGTCATCAACTTTGGCGGATTTCCGCACATGCCGGGCAACGATTTCGCGCTGTCCTATGCCAAGCAGGGCGATGGCAACGACGGTGGATCGCTCAATGGTTAGCCGAGCGGACATCGTCGCCGAAGCGCGCTCCTGGATCGGCACGTCCTATGTGCATCAGGCGTCGCTCAAAGGTGTCGGCTGCGATTGCCTCGGGCTTGTGCGCGGCGTCTGGCGGGCGATCTACGGCGAAGAACCCGAACAGCCGCCGCCCTATACGCGCGACTGGGCGGAGGCGATCGGCCGCGAGACGCTCGCGGAAGCGGCCGGTAGGCACATGATTCCGGTCGCGATCGGCGATATCCGGCACGGCGACGTGCTGCTCTTCGCGATGAAGGACCACTCGCCGGCCAAGCACTGCGCTTTTCTGACCGCGCCCGGCCGCATGGTGCATTCGATCGAAGCCCATCCGGTCGCCGAGGTTTCGCTTTGGACCGGAGGCGGATCGCGCCGCCGCCTGCGCTTCGCGTTCTCGTTTCCTGATCTCGCGGACTGATCTCCATGGCGACCCTCGTTCTGACCGTCGCGGCCACGGCCCTGACGCAGGGCGCCGCTGCGTGGATAACGGCCGTGGCGACCGCGGCTGCGACCGTCGCCGGAAGCTACATCGATGCACGTCTGTTCGGTCCCGGACCGCAGAAGCAGGAAGGTCCGCGTCTCGACAATCTGCAGGTGCAGGCCTCGACCGAGGGCGCGCCGATCCCGGAGATCGCCGGCCGAACGAGGCTCGCGGGTCAAATCATCTGGGCGACCAAGTTCAAGGAAGTCGCCAAGAACGAATCGAGCGGCGGCGGCAAGGGTGGCGGTGGCTCCACGGTCGAAACGACCACCTACACCTATTATGCGAATTTCGCTGTCGGGCTCTGCGAGGGCGTGATCGATAGGGTCGGCAGAGTCTGGGCCGACGGCAAGCAACTCGACATGACCGGCGTCACGATGCGCCTGCATCGCGGCGCCGCCGGGCAGTCGCCAGATTCGCTGATCGAGGGAATCGAAGGCACGGATAACACGCCGGCCTATCGCGGCACGGCCTACGTTGTCTTCGACAACCTCCAGATCACGCAGTTCGGCAACCGTCTGCCGCAGCTCATGTTCGAGGTGTTCCGCCGCGTTTCGCCTTCGGATGGATCGGGGCTCGAGGATATCATCCAGGCGATTACCTTGATCCCGGGCGCCGGCGAGCGCGTCTACGACACCATAGTCCACACACGCGATCTCGGCGGTGGGGCGACGACGCCAGAAAACCAATTCGCGGGGCAAGACACGGCAGACTGGAACGTCGCTCTCGATGATCTCGAAGCATCGATTCCGAACACCGGCACCGTTCTGCTGGTCGTGGGATGGTTCGGCGACGATCTACGCGCCGGAACCTGCACGATCCGGCCGAAGGTCGAAGTCTCGGCAAAGACGACCACGCCGAACTCCTGGAAGGTGCACACGCTCACGCGCGGCGCCGCGTTGGTGGTCAGCACCGTCGATGGCCGCCCGGCCTATGGTGGCACTCCGTCAGACGATTCGGTCGTGCGGGCGATTCGCGACCTGAAGGCGCGCGGTCACTCGGTCATTTTCTATCCCTTCGTGTTCATGGACATCGCCGCAGGCAACGCCCTGACCGATCCGTGGACCGGAAGCGCAGGTCAGCCGATCTATCCCTGGCGCGGGCGCATCACCTGCTCGCCGGCGCCAGGGCGGCCCGGAACGGTCGACAAGACTTCCGGGGCCACCACGCAGATCAACTCGTTCTTTGGAGCAGTTGCCGCTTCCAACATCACCGTCTCGGTGAACGGCAGCACAAACGAAGTCACGACGAACTATTCGGGGCCGAGCGAATGGAGCTTCCGCCGCTTCATCCTGCACTACGCGAAGCTCTGCGCCGCGATCAATTCGGTCGACTCCGGCGCAGTGGACGCCTTCCTGATCGGGTCCGAGCTCAGGGGGCTGACGACGGTTCGCGACAGCGCAACCAACTTTCCGGCCGTGGCGAGGATGAAGACGCTCGCCGCAGACGTGAAGTCGATCCTAGGCAGCGGCGTGAAGGTCGGCTACGCGGCGGATTGGTCGGAATACAACAACTACAATCCGGGCGACGGCACCGGCGACCTGTTCTTTCACCTCGATCCGCTGTGGTCAGACGGCAACGTCGATTTCGTCGGCGTCGATCTTTACGTGCCGCTCTCCGATTGGCGGGACGGCAATGCGCACCTCGATGCCCTCGCCGGCGCCGCTTCGATTTACGATCTAGGCTACCTCCGCGGAAACGTTGAAGGCGGCGAGGACTACGATTGGTACTATGCCGACGCAAACGCACGCGACACGCAGGCTCGCACAGCGATCACGGACGGCGCCTACGGAAAGCCGTGGGTGTTCCGCGCCAAGGATTTTCGCAACTGGTGGCTCAATCAGCACTACAACCGGCCCGGCGGCGTCCAGAGCGGATCGCCCACAGGCTGGGTGGCGCAGTCGAAGCCGATCCGCTTCACCGAATTCGGCATCCCGTCGGTCGACAAGGGGACCAATCAGCCGAATGTCTTCTTTGATCCAAAGTCGTCGGAAAGCCTGCTGCCCTACCATTCGCGGGGCACGCGCGATGACCTGATCCAGCGCCGCGGCATCGAGGCGATGCTCTCCTATTGGGGCGCCAACAATCCGACATCCTCGGTTTACGGCGGCCCAATGATCGGACTTGTTGCGGTGTGGACATTTGACGCTCGGCCCTACCCGGCATGGCCGTCCCGCACCGACGCATGGGGTGACGGCGACCTCTGGCCGCTTGGGCATTGGCTCAACGGCAAGGTCGGGCTCGCCGATTTGGCCGCGCTGGTGGCGGAGCGCTGCAAGCGCGTCGGGTTCATCGAATACGACGTGACGGCCCTCGCCGGGATCGTGGTCGGCTATGTCCGCGACCGGCCGATGAGCCCGCGCGCGGAGATCGAGCTGCTGATGAACGCCTTCGCGTTCGATGCGGTCGAGAGCGAGGGCCTGATCCGCTTCCTGCCTCGCGGGCGCGCCGCCGTCGGCACATTCGATCCCGACGATTGCGTCCTGTCCGAGCAGGGCGACATCGTCACGCTCACGCGCGCTCAGGAAACCGACCTGCCGGACATCGTCTCGGTGACGTTCATCGACGGAAGCGGCAACTATGAGTCGGGGACCGTCTCGGCGAGCCGTATCGCTGGCTATTCGGAGCGCAAGACGGACGTGACCGTCCCGCTCGTCATGGACGAGATTCAGGCACAGGCCATCGCGGACCGGGCTCTTGCCGAGGCCTGGATCGGCAGGGAGACTTCGAAGCACGGATTGCCGCCTGATCAGATCGCCCTCGACGCCAGCGACGTGATCAACCTCGTCATCGACGGGCGGGCTCGCGAGTTCCGCCTCACGAGGATCAACGACGCCTGGGCGCGATCGATGGAAGGGCAACGGTCGGAGGGCGCCATCTACGCGCCACCGCTTCCGGGAGACACGACCCCTGTGTTCAATCCACCGCCGGTCTACGGCCGCGCCATCCTGGAACTCATGGATGTTCCGATGCTAGGCGACAGCGATGTCGCCTACGCGCCCTATGTGGGCGTCTCGGCCGCGCCGTTTGCCGGCGTCACGCTCCTGGACAGCCCGACCGGCGACAGCTTCGCCATCGATACTGTCCTGCCCATCAGGGCGGCAATCGGCGAAACGCTCTTCGACTTCTATTCGGGACCGACGGACTACTACGACGTAGTCAATACGCTACGCGTTCAGCTCTATTCGGGCGCGCTGGCAAGCGTGCCCGAGGACACGGTGCTCTCCGGCCGGGCAAACGCCCTCATGATCAAGAACGCCACCGGCGACTGGGAAATCCTCCAGTACTGCACCGCGACACTCGTCAGCGCAGGCGTCTACGATCTCACCAAACTGCTGCGCGGTCGCCTCGGGACCGAACACGCCATGCAATCGCCGGTCACAGCCGGCGCACGCGTCGTCGTGCTTGACGCGGCCGTCGCACAGATTCATGCCGCGCTCGCGGAACGTGGAGTGGCTCGCTTCTACAAATGGGGACCAAGTAGCCTCGATCCGTCCGACGTGGCCTGGCAGCAGGAAACGTTCACCGCGCGGTGTGTGGGCCTGATGCCGTGGTCGCCGGTGCATGTCGCCGGCATCCGCAACGGCGCGGGCGACCTTTCGATCGCCTGGGTTCGGCGCACGCGCTTCGGCGGTGTGTGGTCCGACGGAACCGATGTTCCGCTCAACGAAGAAAGCGAACGCTACGAAGTCGATATCCTCGACGGCTCCGATGCGGTCCGCACCCTTTCGGCCACGTCGCCGGCTGCGACCTACACCGCCGCGCAGCAAACGGCTGACTTCGGATCGGCGCAGTCCTCGGTTGCGGTGAGGGTCTATCAGATCTCCGCAACCGTCGGCCGCGGCTGGCCCGCTCCCGCCACGCTCTGACCAGACAAATTCCACAAGCCAGGAACCGAACTGATGCCGACGCCGCGCTTCGGCCTGCCCTACATCGCGCAAGGGCAGGCGCAGAAGGAGGTTACCCATAACGACGCGCTGAATCAGCTCGACGCGCTCATCGACCTCTACCTCCTCGATCGCGATCTGGCGGCGCCTCCTGGCAGCCCGGCTGACGGTGACACCTATCTAGTCGCCGCGAGTCCAACCGGCGCCTGGGCGGGTCATGCCGGCGAGATCGCCTTCTGCCTCGACGGCGCGTGGCGGTTCTACCCGGGAGAGAAAGGGCTGCTGGCCTATCTCGCAGACGAGCTGCGGCTCCTGATCTTCACCGGCTCAGTGTGGACCGATCTCATGTCGGTTCTCGCCCTCCAGAACTTGCCGATGGTCGGCATCAATACGGCCGCCGACGCGACAAACAAGCTTGCCGTAAAGAGCAACGCAATCCTGTTTGCCACGCTCGAAACCGCCTACGGCGGCAACGGCGATATCCGCTTCACCATCAACAAAGAGGCCCCGGCAAAGACGGCGTCGCTTCTCTTCCAGGACAACTTTTCCGGCCGCGCGGAAATTGGCCTCCTCGGCGACGACAACTTCGCCTTCAAGGTCAGCCCGGACGGCTCGACTTATTTCGTCGCCTTCTCAATCGATCGGACTTCGGGGCGCTTGCTTCCCGAGCCGGGCAAGCTGATCGCCACGGCCGAGATCAATCTCGGCACCATCGCGGTGCACAGCGGCAAGTTCACGCTGACCGACACAGCCATCAAGTCGACCTCCAAGCTCCTCGTTCAGCTCGCGCCTGGCCCGTACACCGGTAAGGGCACGCGCGCCGACGAAGCCCAGATGTACGCCGGCATCACCTTCGCGGCGTCGCCCGGCAGCGGCCAGGCGACCGTCTACTGGTCCGCGCCTCGCGGCGGAGCGGCGAAACGCAACATCAAAGTCAACTATCAGATCGGGTGATCACATGGCCGTTTTGGAAGACCCAAACACCGGGAACATGGCGTTTGTCGACGCCGCCAAGAATGCCCTCAGGGCGACGCTTCGACCCTTCGAGCTGACCGGGTATTTCGCTTTCGGAGCGCAGTCCGGTGCGTTGACCGGCGTGGCGGCGAACGGCCCGGTGCTTTCGCTTAGGAACGCCGCAGGCAATGGCGAGCTCGTCCTAGTCCGGCGCATTGGCCTTGGTTTCCTCACGACGACGGCCTTCACGACCCCACAGGCCGTCGACTACGGGCTCCTCGTCGCCCGCTCCTTCACTGCGTCGGATTCCGGCGGCACCGCCGTGTCGATCGCCGGCAACAATACCAAGGTGCGCACCTCGCTCGCCGCGCCGAATTCTTTGGATGCGAGGATCGCCGCCGCCGCGGCCCTGACGGCCGGCACCCGGACGCTCGACACAAACGCCCTTGCCCAGATCGGAGCGTGGTCCGGCGGCGCCGGCCAAGGCCTCGTTCCGGACCAGAACAACCTCTGGGACCAGTACACCGGCGACCAGTTGATTGTGCTCGCGCCCAACGAAGGGCTCGTCATCACCAACCTGACGGCGATGGGCGCCGCCGGTGTCGTCCGCCTCTACGTGAACATTGAGTTCGCGATAGCCGCAGCCTTCTGAGGAGATTTGCGATGGACCTTCAATGGTGGATCACGGCGATAGAAATACCGGCGCTCGGGGGCCTTTTCTGGCTGCTTCAAACGCAAAAGACCGCGGCCGACAAAGCCCTTGAGAGCATCCGAACCGAGATCTCCGACTTCAAGCTCCACGTCGCGACCAACTATGCCTCGGTCGCCTACATGAAGGACGTGGAGGCTCGCCTCGTCCAGCATCTCTTGAAGATCGAGGCCAAGCTCGATCGCGTCGTCGAGCACCGGCCACCAGCCGAATAGAACCAATCATCCGTCTTCCCACGAAAGCCCGCCCCTCCGGCGGGCTTCGTCGTTTCTGGAGGTCTCAAATGCTGCCTGTCCAATACCAATGGCTCGAAGCCGAACCCGGCCCGCGGATGATCGCCGAGGCGCTGAAGGAATTCGGAACGCTCGAGGCGCCAGGCGCCGCCGACAATCCGAAGATCGTCGGCTGGCAAGACGAACTCGAAGCCGCCGGGCTCGGCCGCGCCTATGCCGGCGTCTATCGGCACGATGCGATCCCGTGGTGCGGCCTATTCATGGCGATCATCGCGCATCGCGCGAACGCCGAGCGACGCCTCGAACGCAATCCCCCACGCCTCTATCTGTCGGCGCTCGAATGGGTGTCGTTCGGCACGTCGGTTCCGAAAGGAGCCGCGGCGCTCGGCGACGTTCTCGTCTTCAAGCGCAAGGGCGGCGGGCACGTCGGCCTCTATGTCGGCCACGACGCGAGCGCGTTCCACGTCCTAGGCGGCAATCAATCCGATCGCGTCACGATCACGCGGCTGTCGCGCAACCGGCTCGTGGCGGTGCGCCGCCCCGCTTACCGCGCCCGGCCCGCAAACGTCCGACCCATCCCTCTCGCTGCGAGCGGCAGCCTCTCCGTCAACGAGGCCTGATCCAACCCACCAAAGGAGACTTCCATGAACGCCGTTCTTCAATTCGGTGCGGGCTACCGCACCTACATCATCGCTGCCGTCCTCTTATTGGTCGTAGTCGTCGAGAAAGGCCTCGGCATCGACGTGCCGGGCATAGAGGTTGGCCCCGACTGGCTCACCCATGTTCTCGCCGCGCTCGGCCTCGGCACGCTGCGCGCCGGCATCGCTGGAGCCCTGAAGTGACCGGCTGGATCGCTCTCGCCCTCATCGTCGCGGTGGCAATCGCCACCGCGGCGATCTTCGCCGCCGGCCGACGCGCGGGCGCCGCCGTCGAGGCGGCGAAGGCCCGCGAAGCCGAACTCAAATCCCAACAGGAGGCTTCCGATGCGAAAGACCGGATGCTCGAAGCGGGCGCTGTCGCCCCTCATCATCGCGACGCTCTCGCTGAGCGCCTGCGCGACGGCTCCTTCTAGGCCATCGGTTGTCTGCCCGCCGATCGCGGCCTACGACCGGGCCTTCCAGGCGCGTCTCGCAGCGGAAATCGAGCGACTGCCGCCCGGCGCAGCACTTGAACGGGCGATGCTGGACTACGCCGCGCTGCGCGATCAGGCGCGGGCTTGCGCGGATCGCCCTTGATCGCCCTTCAGGAAGTCGTCCAGAAATTCCGAAACGGGATCAACGCCGGTTACCAACAAGTGGTCCCGCGCGCGCGTGCATGCGACGTAGAGCAGATGCCGCTCAGTATCGTAGACTTCTTCGAGGTCGGCGTCGTCGGCGACACTCTCGATGCGCTCTTGCAGGGGAATGACCTCATCGTCGCAGGCCATGACGACGACAGATCGGAACTCCAAGCCCTTGGCGAAATGCATAGTGCTAATGGCCACCGAGCCGTCTTCGACTTCAACCTTGTCGCTGAGTTCGACAGAACGGGCACCCGCAATTTTCAGCGCAGCCCGTGCCCTCTTCAGTTCGGCTTCGGATCGAACGAAGACCCCGATCTCGTGCGGCTGACACCCCTCGCCCAGCCGTTCCGCGATCCAGGCACCGACGGTTTCGGCTTCCTTGCCTGTATCCTCGCACACCGTGACCAGTGGCGGCGGTCCGTCGAACACCGACACTGTGCCACGGCGGCCTTCGGCATTGCCGTCCACGTCCGAGACCGTAGCCGGTAGCAGTCGATCCGCATGCATCCGTATCTGGTGCGAAGTCCGATAGTTGATCCGCAAGGTGAAAGATCGCCCTCGCACATCGAGCCCAAGGGTCTTCCACGAGAACGGCTGCTGGAAGATGCGTTGGCCGAGATCGCCCGCAAAGAAGAGGCCATTCGGTTTGCCACCCGACAACGCCCCGAGAAATCGCGCCTCGGCGACGCCGAGGTCTTGGGCCTCGTCTACAACTGCGTAGTCGAACGGCGCCGCACCGCGGGCGGCGAGATCGTCGGTGAGACGGCCGAACACATCAGCCCACGTCACCGCTTTCTTCTCTGCAAGGCCGGCTCGCAAGCGCTCGAATATAGACCAGAGGATTTCCCGCTGCTTTCCGCCGATTCTTGTCTTGCGGCCGAGGCGCGAGACATCCCGATACGTCTCCCAGGACTTCAGTTGCCACGCGTCGACCACGTCGCTCCATTCCCCGAACAGGAAGTGCGACGAGAATTTGTGGCCTTCGACTTCCGACGCCGCTTTGGCGAGCAGGTTTTTGATCAGCGCCGGCACAGCAATGTTCGGCTGCGCGAAACGCTCGCTGTAAAGATCGTACCCTACTGCGGGGATGGCCTTCACCGTGATCCGGGAAGCGATGGTCGGCTCGTTCCCAATGAGCGTCGCAAGCCGGACGCGCAATGCGTTTGCGAGCGCCTTCGAGAAAGTGGTCAGCAGCACACGTGCTTGCGGGTTTGCTCGGGCGAGATGAGCCGCGCGATGCAGGGCCACGATCGTTTTCCCGGTTCCCGCCGAGCCGGAGACTCGTGCCGGTCCGGAATAGCTTCGTTCAACCAGAGCGGCTTGCGAGGGATGCAGGAAGACCGCCCACTTATCCCATGGGTATTCGAGCGCACGCTCCAATTCCTCGATATTGGTCAGGACGCGGAACCTCCGCCGCGCGTCCGGGTGCGCGAACGGATCGGCTTCTACTGGCGCTGGCGGCGGCGGTTCGGGCTTTTCGCCGACCGCTAGCTTCAGGAGCGCTTCCTGCGCCTCCTGCGGCAGATGCGCGATGATGTCGAAGAGGCTGTCCTCGGTCGCGGTGCGCACATCATCGACCCATTCCTCGGGAACGCCGAAGGCCATCAATTCGAACTTGCGGAGGTTGTCGAAGAGCTTCGGCTTCGGCGATGGACTCGGAGCCGCCTCGGGTTCCGCGGCCTCCTTCGGCCTGACGATCTCGACTTCCTGAATGCGCTCGCGGATCTCGACCAGCTGCATAGCGCCGGTCGTCGGATGACGCTCGATCTTGCGCCGCTCCGCCCATTTGTATGCGTCGTCGTGGTGATCGACATAGGCGAGCAGGAGGCTCGAAGTGGTACGATGCACGATGAGCCGGACGTCGGCATTGACGCGCACCGACCAGAAATTCGCATCCTTGGCGCGATCGAGCTTGTGAAATGACAAGCCGGGTGATGACGGATTCATCTGCAGGTCGAAGGCGGTCGTCTTCACTGCCTTCTGTTCCTGCGCGGTTAACCGCAAAAGGCTGTCCGTGAATGTGTCGGCGATGCGGAACTCCATCGCTCACACAACCTTTTTCAACGGCCCGTCACCGAGCGTCGCTGAGATGCGCTTGGCGAGACGTTCATTCAGTTCGCCCGGAGTTGCCCAAGTGATGTGGTTGTATTGGCGCGTGTCGAAGTGCACCTTGTCGATGGCGTCGGTACGGCAAGTGAAGATCACAGGTATGTTGAGGCCGTGAGCGAATCCGGCCTCATAATAGACACCACCACGGGCACCCGTGTCGCCTTGCGTGAAATCGGCGACAAGGAACCGAGAACGCCTGATCTCGGCGATAATTTCGTCGTCGATCTTGTTGTTATGATCCTTGCGGTCAATCCGCATGGGTTCATAACCCGCTTGCCGAATGGCTGGGGCGATGCCGTCTTCGTAGGCAGCCTTCATTGAGTCGTCGAACCACATGGCGACGAAGGCTTGTTTCGATCCAGGATTGATCCCGTCAAGTTCGGCAAGGCGCGCATAGCCAGGCGGCCTGAGCATCAATTCATGAACTGTATTTTGGGATGACCCTGTCCGCTCTGTGGCGCGGTGCTCGATCCAGCCTTCTTCACGGCAATATTCAGCGAGTGTAATGACTTCGGAAATTTGCCGGGAGGCAGTCCAAGCCAGCAACTCGTTCGCGGGTCCCGGAGCCTTGCTGTTGTCCAACGCATAGAATTTCACGACCGTACCCAGTAGGTCGCTCTTGGCGTCAAGGTAGCGTAGTAAAGCGTCTGCCCTGACGTGAATCGACAGCGGGCGCCTCTTCGTTACCTCCTCCAAAGTGGTGCTTGATATTTCGGGGCACGAGACGCCTAGCCTACGCTGTTCGACGAGCCAGGACGTGAGCTGGATTTTCTTGGGCTCGTCCCAACTCCCGAGCATCGTGGACGCTGTACTGCTGACGAAATAGCGACCACCAGCGCGGGGCGAATCCACATCTTGACCGTCGCGTGTCGTCGGGAGGGCTTTCGCCGGCGTTTGCCAAATCGGACAGGAAATATCTGTCATTTCGCCTCAATCCACCGAAAACACTTTCATCACCTCGTCGCCGAGATGGTTGATGACCTTAACCGCGATGCGGCCGGACTCCGGTTTCGGGAACGGGCGCGACGTGTCGGAATAGAGGCTTTCCCAGGCCTCCTGATCGATCTCGGCCTTCAGCGTCGTCTTCAGCGCCTTGTACGGATCGTTGGCGCCGAGAAAATAGGCGTGGCGGACGAAGAAGCTTTCCTCATTGTAGTCGGTGTCCAACATCCACAGTGCGATGCCGTCGGTTCCTTCAGAGATCACCTCGCCGGTTTGGGGTTTGAACACGTCAACGCCGAAAACCTTGACGCGGACCATGCCATCGCCGGCATCCTCGATCTTGATGTCGGGCTCGCCAAAGATAACGAAGAGGTTCCCCGTGGCGGTTGCCTTCAGGTCGCCTCCCATGTGCAGATCGGGGTTCATGCGGGCCTTCAGCACCGGCACGCGACCGAGCTTGTCGAACTCGGCGGAATGGGCGTCGTAGTTGAAGGCGCAGGCGATCAGCACGTCGAAGCCGGCATCGCCGGCCTCCCGCGCCGCGGCGACGAGATCGGGCCGCGAGACGGTTCCGAACTCCGGGCCGATGAAGATGCCCGCACGCTTCTCGCGCTCGCCCTCCATGAACACGCCTTCGGCGCAGATGAAGCGGCCCGGCCATCCCGTCAGGCCAGTGAAGGTAATCCGATCCTCCTTGTGCGCCTGCTGGACGCCGGCGACTTTCAAATTTTCGAGGATCATTTGGGCGAAGTCGGTCGCCACATCGTCGCGATCCGGCGCTTCCCGCTTGCCTTCTTGCGCCTTGAGAACGTCGATCAGCTCGTCATTCCAATCGACCGCGAGGGTGCGATGCGGCGACAGGCTCTCGACCGTGAAAGGCCCGGCGACGCGAATGCGGGAATTGTCGACATAAGGCTTGTCATAGAGAAATTCGAACTCGGCCTTGGCGGCGATCGATGCGTCGATCTCTTTCTGCCGGGCGATCCGCGCTTCCCACCATTGGCCGTGAATCCTGATCGCCTCGGCGTTTGTCCAGGGATCGATCGGCCGCTCGGGCAAGGTCTTGAAAGTGTAGTTTCGGCCAAGGATCGCGTTGAGCTTGGCGAGTGCCTTCTGCGACTTCTTGCCGATTTCGTCCTCGGCGATCGCCTCGCGCAATTTCGCGTGGATCGCGACGGCCTCGGGCTTCCAGGGATCGCCGGCTTCGCGCGGAATTTCCCACTCTTCCCATGGCTGGTTACGGCCGAGCGTGCTGTTCAGCGCCTTCCGCAGCGGCTCAAGCGTTTCCTGCCAGCGCTCCCAGATCACGTCGATCTCGGCATTGTTGGCGATGGACTTCAACGTGATGTGCGGTACGCGCTCGTAGACGAAGCCGTGGCGAATGTCGCCGCGCGTCGTGCCAGACTTGGGCGCGGTCTGCGTCACCTCGCCTTCCTTTCGTTGACCCTCGGGAGAGTCCGCGAGAAGATAGTAGGGATGGCGCGCGCCCATAAGGCGCGAGCGGGCGAGCGCGATGGCGACGCGACTGGTGTCAATCGTGATCCAACGCCGCCCCCACTGCTCGGCGACGAAGGCGGTCGTCCCAGAACCGCAGGTCGGGTCGAGGACGAGGTCGCCGGGATCAGTCGTCATAAGAATGCAGCGTTGGACAACCCTTGGGTTGGTCTCGACGACGTACCGCTTTTCCGAGGCATCAAATCCCCACCGGACATCTGCCCAGAGGTCGGCGATAGGGACTACAGGAAAGTCGTCCAAAAAACGAACATATGAAACGCTCTTGTCCCGCGAAATGATCCGACCTGATTTCGCTAAGCGGTCAAACCCCACACGATTTGACTTCCAACCACCTGGGCCAGGGACAAACGTTTGTCCCTGAAAAGGAAAAGCGAAACGAGTTGTTTCAGACCCGGACTGACTGGTCGTTGGTGACGGCCTGAAACGTGGAAGATTCAGCAAATTAAGTCTCTCAGCCTGTTTTTCGGTGAGATACTCGCCAAACCCCCGCCAAAACGACTTGTACTCGCCTGCCGAGCCCGAAGGATCGCTCGGGTCTTTGGCCGTAAACATTCCGCGGAATTTCAGCTGAGTGATGTCGCGGGCATACCAAATGATGAAGTCGCACGTAGTGGGGAGCGCCGACGCCGTTTGAGAGCTTGTCTTCCATACGATGATTGAAGAGACCGCATTGGCTTCGCCAAATACCTCGTCCATCAGCGCGCGCACGCGGTGAACATTTTCGTCACCGATTTGGACGAAAATCGACCCACTCTCGTGCAGCAGGTCGCGCGCTACGGTCAGCCGATCTCGGAGATATGTCAGGTAAGAGTGGATTCCGTCGCGCCATGTGTCACGAAAAGCGCGTACCTGCTCGGGCTCGCGGGTAAGATGGCTTTTCGCACCGTCCTTCACGTCGCGTGATGTCGTTGACCACTGAAAGTTCGAGTTGAACTTGATGCCATAGGGCGGGTCGATGTAGATGCATTGTACCTGCCCGCGCAGGCCCTCTCGCTCCGCAAGGCTCGCCATCACCGAAAGGCTGTCGCCCGAGATCATCCGGTTCGACCAGTGTTGGTCGTGCTGATAGAATTCGGTCTTGGCTTCGAGGTCGAGCCCATTGAAATCGGCGAACAGGTCGATCGTATCGCCGGCCTCCTCTTCAGCGCGTTCCTTCGTCTCGCGCTTCAGATCATCGATGATGACCTTCGGGTGGACCTTTTCCTGAATGTAAAGCGGCGGCGCGGCAACGATGAGGTCCGACCAATCCTGCTCGTCCTTCCCGCGCCAGACGAGTTGCGGATCGAGATCGCGATTGCGGCGCTCATAGGCGAGCTGGACCGGGGTCTTTTCCTCCTCGCGCATGACGCTCTCGAATTCCGCCGTCGGAATGTTCAGCCGCCTGGCGGCTTCGTGCTTCAGCGCCGCGACCTCAATCGCCCTCTTCGCCATTCGTCCAGCCCCTCTCTTTACGCCGCCGCGCTCGTCGCGCCGGCGGCGCAAAGCCCGTCAATCAGCTTGTTGAATTCGGAGTCGATCTCGTAGATCGCGGTGAATTCCGCGAAAGCCCAGCGCCCGAACTTGCCGAGGTTGTTCACGCCCGGCACCCAATAAGACCGCATCGTGTTGGCCTTCTCCTTGGCATTCTCGCCGCGGTATCCCTTGATCTCGACGATCAGATTGAGCGGCTCGGCCTGCCCATCGTTCACCTGCACGATGAAATCGGGGATGTATTTTTTCGGGCTTGAGCCCATCAGATACGGCACTTCGAGGCCGAGGTTCTGGTTCTTGACGTAGGCTCGCACCCGCGGATGGGCCTCGGCGACGCGGCAGAACTCTGCCTCCCAATCGCTATCGCAGATCACCCAGTTGACGTGACACTTCGGCGGCGGACCGTTCGTCTGCCAGCGCGTCTCCCTGGAGGTGGTGAAGTTCACATAGGCTGTAGAGCCCGTCGGGTTGTAGGCGTCGAGGATTGCCTTCACAGGATTTTCGCCGACCAGCGACAGCGTTATCGCCGCCTTGATCCGCTCGGTCGCCATGTCGGCGATCTCCTTGTAGAGGAGCTGTGCCGGATAGGTGCCGCCCGAGCATTTCAACCACCCGCCTTCGAGCCACTGCCTCGTGATCCGCTTGAGTTGACCGAACAGGTGGAGCTTCGGCTCCTCGCCGGGATCGCGATACTTGTTGTAGAGAAGATGCCGCGCCAGATGGAACAGGATAGTCGACGAGCGCGTGTCTTCGAGATGGGCGAGCGTGAGATCGACGCCTTCGCCGATGATGCCCTGGTTCTTCGTGACCGACGGCCCGACAAGCTCCGGTGTCAAGTGCAGGACGTGATCGGGACCAAAAGTCGCTTCGAGCCGTTCCGAGGGCAGTTCGACCCGATAGCCTTCGACGCGCGGGAAGGTGATTTCGAGTGCGTCGCGATCGGGCTTCACGGCGTGAACCCGAATGGTCTCGCGCGGCGGCGCCGGCTTCACGACCACGGGCTTTGCAGCGAAATCAAACGGAATGCCAAGCACATCGGCATATTCGACATTGAATAGGCCGTCGTCGTTCAGATCGTAAGACTGTCGACGAAGGCCGCGGCCGACGACCTGTTCGCAAAGGAGCTGCGTGCCGAAAGCGCGCACGCCGAGGATGTGCGTCACCGTGTTGGCATCCCACCCCTCGGTCAGCATCGAGACCGAGACGACGCAGCGGATCTGCTCGCCGAGCTTGTCCTTCTTGCCGACCGTGTTCATGACTTCGCGCAGGAGCGTCGCGTCGTCGATCTCGGCGCCCTCACGCAGATCGTTCGCGTCCTTGCCGCCGCGCTCCAGAATGTCTCGGCGAAACCGCTCGATCTCGTCGGCGGCCATCTCGCGAAAATCCTCGTCGAGCGCTTTGCCGGATTCAAGCTGCGCGGAGTCGATCAAGATCGTATTCGGTCGCGCAACCCGATTGCCGAACTCGTCGTAGTTGCGGAATAGGGCAAGGCGCCCGTTCTCGAGCGTGGTCGAACCATCGTCATTCTCTCGATGAAAGCCGGAGATGTATTTGTAGACCAGCTCAGACGTCGAGGTGTTGTTGCACACCACGATGAACACCGGCGGGACGCCAATGCCCGCGTTTTCCCAAAGCTCGAAGGTCTTTTGATAGTGGCCGTAGAGCGCTTCGAGCGCCGACAGGAGGACCGTCGGCAGGGCAAGCGGATCAAAGCCCTTTGCGCCCGCTGAACGCCCCTTCTTGGGCAGGCCACGGGGACTCTTCTTGATCTCGTCCCATAGGTTTCGGAATTTCGGCGTGTCCCCACCAGGCACGTTGTCGGCCACCGGAACGCGCGGCAATTTGACGATGCCACACTCGATCGCGTCCATCAGCGAGAAGTCGCTCATTGTCCAAGGGAACAGGGTGCCCTCAAGGTAGCCTGATCCACGCAGGAAAAACGGGGTCGCGGAAAGGTCGTAGACGAGCGAGATGCCGAGCTTGCGCTTGACCGTTTCCAGCCCGGAAATCCACATCCGGGCGGCCTCGTTGTTCTCCTTCGCCTCCTCCTTCTCTTCGCCCTTGAGGTCGTCTTCCGTCTCGCCTGCGGCATCCTTCACCCGCTCGCGGTAGCAATGATGAGCTTCGTCGTTGATGACGACGATGTTCTTCATCCCCATCAACTCGGGCATGACGCGCTGAAGCATCTGGCCTTCGGTTTCGAGAGTCTGGAGTTTCTTGCTGGGGTCCTTCTTGGCCTCCCACCCTTCGATCGCTTCTCGCGTGCCCTTGGACACGTCGATGCGCTCGCGCAGCTTGAACGCGTGATAGTTGGTGATGACGATCTTGGCCCGGTCGATATCGGCGAGCAGGTCCGGCGGCACGATCTCGCGATGCCGGTAGTAGCTCTCCGGATCGTTCGGCAGGAGCACCCGCAGCCGATCCTTGATCGTGATGCCCGGCGCGACGATCAGGAATCCGCGCGAGAAAGTCTTGCTGTTCGGATGGCGGGCGGCGTTGATCGTCTGCCACGCGATCAGCATCGCCATGACGGTCGTCTTGCCAGCGCCGGTGGCGAGCTTCAGCGCCAGCCGAAGCAGTTCCGGGTTCGCCTGCTCGTTGCCGCCTTCGATGTGTGCCCAGAACTTGGCGACCCGCGGCCCAAGCTTAGGCGCGACCTCGGTCAGCCAGATCGCGGTTTCGACGGCCTCGATCTGGCAAAAGAAGGGGCGGACGCCATCGAACTGATGATGCCGCCAGTGTTTCAGGAGACGCGCGGTTTCGGGCGTCACCAGCCATTGGTCGGAATTTGGCAGATTGCGCCAAGTCTCAACGTAGGTTCGGATCTCGTTGATGATCGGAGTCGGGTTGTATTCCTGCTCCTCGGAGGTAAGCCCGGCTTCGTCCTCGAAGAGCATCTGCGCCTGGCCGCGCGCCCGGCGCCGTTTCTTCGGCTTCGGGACGGGCGTGATCAGGTCCGAGCGCCGCCGTGTATTGAGTATGCGATTGGTGGGTTGCCCGTCGGCATCAAGCTCCCAATGCCTTCCGGGATAGGCGTAAGGCGAATTGAGGATCGGCTTTTCGAAGAACTGCTCAGTCATTCGCGCCACCCTTGGTGGCTTCGTTGACTGCCGCCTTTTGATCTTCAATCCATTGTTCGAGATCGGATCGCTTGAAGCGCCATTGCCCACGGACCTTGAACGCGGGCAACTGGCCGCGCTGCGCCATCGTGTAGACAGTCTTCTCGGCGACCTTCAGCAATTCTGCCACCTCAGGGAGCGTGAGAATGGAGTCCGGCATGGACCCGTCCTTTCTCGATCAATTGCTCAAAGGATGCCAGACTTTGCCAAACCGGACTAGGCGTGTTTCTGAATGGCCCGAAAAACGGACACAGTGCGGACACAAGCAAAAGCCCCGCTGGCGAGAGCCAAGCGGGGCTTTGCATAAGCTATTGATATAGCTTTGGTATTTTGGTTGCGGGAACAGGATTTGAACCTGTGACCTTCAGGTTATGAGCCTGACGAGCTACCGGGCTGCTCCATCCCGCGTCAACGGCGTCTGCCGCGCCTGTGATATAGACACTTTGCCGGCGCAATTGAAGGGCTGAATTGGAGGATTCTCGCGCCTCAGCGCGATGGCGGCCGGAAGTTGCGGCCGACCGCCAAGTCCAGGAAAAACAAGGTGTTTCCGCGACGGGTGATGCCGGCCGGGGCGAGCCGCTCGACCGCGGCGAAGGACTGCGCCAGCGGCGGGTTCCAGTCAGGGACGGAATCGTGCGGCCAGATGAGGATAATGTCCTTTCCCGCCAATGACTTCTGGTCGAGGCGGAACGGGAAATTGTGCGGCTCGCCGCAGAGGCAGAGGAAATCGACGCCCGGCCCGAGTGCATAGCTTGCCTTGCCCGCCACGATCCAGTGCGCCGCCGCCGCGGGATAGCCGGAATAGCCTTGTGCGGCAATGGCTTGGGTTAGGTCCTGGCGCCAGTCGACAAGGTCGGTCGTGGGGTCGATCGCGCCCGCCGCAGCGACCGTTTTCGGCCCAAATCCGTAGCCTGTCGCCTGCACGCCGATTGCCGCCGCGACAAGGACGGACAGCGCTCCGATCGCGACCGAATACGTCCGGACAAGATGCGGATTGGTCCGGACCAGACGCCCGAATCCGTCTCCGGCCAGCGGGAATATGAACAGCCAGCCGGGCATGACCCAGTGGGGAAGCGCCCGCGCCTGGAGGGCGATGAGCGTGAACAAGGCGACCGGCCCGAGGGCGAGCAGAAAAAGGAACCACGACCGCTCGTCGCTCCGTCCGGCACGGAGCGCGCGCGCGAACGCGACGACCAGCGGAACCGCCACCCAGGGCGTGAGATAGAGAAGCTGGCCGAGAAGATTCTGGCCGAGCGACGTGAGAGGGCTCGACGGGGTTCCCACCCGGCTCGCCTGGAAGGTGAAGCCGATCATGTCGTGCTCGGCATTCCAGAGGAGCGCCGGCGAGAGAACGACGAGCGCCGCGACCGCGCCGAGCCAGGGACCCGGCGTCGCCAGATGCCGCCGGGCGCGCGGCGTCGAGACGAGAAAGAGGAAGACGCCGGCGAGGTAGAGCGCGGCGCTGTATTTCGAGAGAAGCGCGAGCCCGGCAAGGACGCCGGCGGCGAGCCAGCGGAGGAGCCCGCGACGCGAACGCTCCTCGAAGACGATGCCGGCAACGACATTGGCCGAGGCGAGGAGGAAGAAGAGGAGCGGCCCGTCCGGCAGCACCGCCGCGCCGTGGGCAATGCCGAAGACCGGCGCGCTGTTGAAGAGGAGCGCGGCGAAGAAGCCCGCGGTCTCGCCGTAGAAGCGCCGCGCCAGGCCGAACATCAGCCAGGTCGAGCCGGCAAAGAGGAGGACGAAGGGCAGCCGGACGACGATCGGCGCTTCGCTCCCGGTCAGCCACATCATCGCCCCGGCGATCCAGGTATGGAGGGGCGGGTGATCGACGGTGGCGAGCGCGAAGACCCGCGCATTGCCGACCATGTAGGATTCGTCGACGCCGAGGCCGGTGGAGGCGGCAAGGATCAGCCGGATCAGCGCCGAGACGGCGATCAGCGCCAGAACGGCGTCGCGCGAAGTCCGGATCAAGTCAGCCGGTCCGCCGACGCCAGGTGAGGTAGTTGGAGACCGCGAAGTTCCACACCACGCCGATGGCGGCGCCGGCGATGCCGGCGAGCCACAGGATGCCGCGGTCGCTGTAGACGATCTCGGCCACGCCGATATTGGCGACCGCGCCGACGGCGCAGATTGCATAGAAAGTGAGGAGGCCGCGCACCAGGGCGAAGCCGCGCAGCCGCCGGTCGCGGTAGGTGATGAGGTTGTTGAGGAAGAAATTCCAGGTCATCGCCGCGATCACGGCGACCGTCTGCGCCGCGGCGAAGCCGACCCCGGCGAAGGACAGGAGGTAGAGCGTGACGAGATGGACGGCGAGGCCGGTGCCGCCGACGAATGCGAAGACGACGAAGCGGACCGGCACGTAGCGCCCGATCAGCTTGTCGAGGATGAGCATGCCGAATTCCCAGGCCGCCATGCTGTCGAGCTTGCTCTGGCCGTGCTGCCGCGGAAGGAAGCGGCAGGCGACCTCGGCGAAGCGGAGCGGCCGCGGCGCCGAGGCGAAGAGATCGAGGAGGATCTTGAAGCCCTGGAGCGAGAGGTTGTGGACCGTCTCGTCGAAGACCCGGCGGTCCATCAGGAAATAGCCGCTCATCGGGTCGCTGAGATCGGCCTTGATGACGAGCCGCCCGGCCTTCCCGGCGAGCCGGCTGATCGCCTGGCGCTGCCGGTTGAGTCCCTCGAGGGTGCCGCCCTCAATGTGCCGGCTGCCGACGACGATGTCGAGATGCTCCGCCTTGATGCGGGCGAGCATGTCGGGAAGCCGTTCGTCGTCGTGCTGCAGGTCGGCATCCATGACGGCGAAATAGGGCGAGGACGACGCCAGCACGCCCTCGACGGTGGCGCTCGACAGGCCGCGCCGGCCGATCCGCTCGATGCCGCGCACGCGCGGGTCGCGCCGGGCAAGGTCGCGCACCGCATCGGCGGTGCCGTCGGGCGAATCGTCGTCGACGAAAATGACTTCCCAGGCGATGCCGGCGAGCGCCCGGTCGAGCCGCTCGACGAGAAGGGGCACGTTCTCGCGCTCGTTGAATGTCGGAACGACGACGGTGAGCTCGGTTGCCATCGCTGCGGCGGCTGATTCTGCGCGCATATCCATCGGCGCGCCTCTTAGCAGATCAACCGCGAGGCAGGAACCGCCCGCCCGGCGGGATGCACTCGGAAGTCAACGCCGGAGAGACAGGGCTGGGTTCGGGACAATCGGAGCAGGAGGCTCGCGAAGCGTGGTGCAAAGCTCGGAGGAATACCTACCGACGACCTTTCCCCCCGCTATCCGCCCCGTCACGGGTCCAGGTCCCCGCATGCGCGGGGACGAGCGGTGTGGAGGCGCGAGATGCAGCTGGTAGGCTGGCAGGGTTGGCAAAGCGCCGGAGGCGCGTGCCCACCGTTTCGATGCGCGGGAAATCCGTTGTGACGGGCGCGTGTTGGATCGAGACGGTGGGCCCGGCGCTTCGCGCCGTGGCCCACCCTACAAACTGGGATGACAGGATCCGCAGCGTGGGCGAAAGGTCGCGCCAGCGGCCGGCACGGTGAAGTCCGGTGACAGCGCGCGCGAAAGCTTGAACGCCACGGATCACCGGCTCAAGCCACGCTGGTGACGGTGGCGTGGTGGCCGGCGCGCAATTCGATGAACCCGGATCGACCGCTGGCTCGCGGAGATGGCCACGGCAGTATTTGGCTCGGTTTTCGCGATGCCCGTTCTTGGGCTAGATTGCCGAAAGCGCCGACACCAGCGACCCTCCCCCGCCTCCCGGAGCCCCGGATGCCCCATCCCCTGCCGACGATCGGGATTTCGAGCTGGAGCCTGCACCGGCGGCTCGGCATTTCCTGGCCGCACACGCCGGCGAACGACCTGGCAACGAGGTCTGAATCGACCTGGGGACCGGGAGAGCTTGCCCTCCTCGATCTGCCCGGCGAAATCGCGGCGCGCGGCATCCGCCACCTCCACCTCTGCCATTTCCACCTCGCCTCGCGCGAACCGGACTATCTCCGCGAAGTCCGCGCCGCGATCGAGAAGGCGGGCGTCACGCTGGAGGCGCTGCTCATCGACGACGGCGATATCGCGCAACCCGACGAGGCGGTCCGCCGCCGCGACATCGACTGGATCGCGTGCTGGATCGTCACCGCGGCGGCCCTCGGCGCGAGGAAGGCGCGCGTCGTTGCAGGCAAGCAGATGCCGACGCCGGAGGCGCTGGCGCGCTCGATCGCCGGGCTCCGCGAACTGGCGAAGCGCGGCAAGGCGGCGGGGGTGCGGGTGATCACGGAGAACTGGTTCGACACGCTCGGCGGGCCGAAGGAAGTCGAGGCGGTGCTCAGCGCCCTCGCCGGCGAGGTCGGGCTGCTCGCCGATTTCGGCAACTGGAAGGGCGCCGGCAAATACGCCGCGCTTGCCGCAATCCTCGCCCGCGCCGAGGACACCCACGCCAAGGCGCATTTCGAGCCGGGCGGCGCCATGGACGCGGACGATTTCGGGCGCTGCCTCGCGGCGGCGGCGGACGCCGGATATCGCGGCCCCTATACGCTCATCTACGAGGGCGCGGGCGGCGACGAATGGGCGGCGATCGAGACGGAGCGGGCCTTCCTCACCGATTTCCTCGCGCGCCGCGCGCCGGCGCGGAAGGCGGGCTAGGCGATGGCCGGCGTCTTCGTTATCGCGCAAGGGGGCGGCCCGACCGCGGTCATCAACCAGACCGTCGCCGGGGCGGCGCTGGAGGTCCGCAAGCGCTTCCCGAAGGCAAAGGTGCTCGGCTCCCGCCATGGCGTGCGCGGCCTCCGGAAAGGCGACTTCATCGACCTCTCGGCGCTTTCGGAGAACGACCTCCGCCGTTTCGGCAATACCCCCAATGCCGGGCTCGGCTCGACCCGCGACAAACCGGACGACAAGTACTGCGCCGAGATTCTGGCGGCGCTGAAGCAGGCCGGCGCCGAGGCCTTCATCTATATCGGCGGCAACGACACGGCGGGGACGATGCAGATCCTCGACCGCGCCGGGTCCGACATCGCCTTCATCCACGCGCCGAAGACGATCGACAACGACCTCGCCGAGAACGACCACACGCCGGGCTTCATCTCGGCGGCGTGGTTCACGGCGGCGGCCTTCTGGAGCGTCGACCTCGACTTCCGCGCCATGCCCGGCATCTATGCCGGCATCGTCATGGGCCGGCATGCCGGATTCCTCACCGCCTCGGGCGCGGCCTGGCGGAAGCACGACGCCGACGGGCCGCACCTGGTCTATCTGCCCGAGCACGGCTTCTCGATGAAGCAGTTCCTCGACGACGTCAGGGCCGTGCGCGAGAAGCACGGCCGCTGCGTCATCGCCATGTCGGAGGGCGTCCGCGGCGAGGACGGGCGGCCACTCATGGAGACGCTCCGCGAGCAGATCGAGCGCGACGCGCACGGCAACGTGCAGCTCTCCGGCGGCGACCTCGGCGTCGCGGTCCAGGGCGCGCTTGGCGAAGCCTTCCCGAAGGTGCGGGTGCGGGTCGACACGTTCGGCTACCTGCCGCGCGGCTTCGCCACGATGGCGAGCGATGTCGACCGGAGCGAAGCCTTCGCGGCGGGCGCCTTCGCGGTGGCGACCTGCAGCGAGCGGAGCTGCTCGGTCGGGCTGCAGTTCGACGGCGTCAGGACGGTGTTCCGGCGCGTGCCACTCGCCGCGGTCGCCGGCAAGACGCGGCTGATGCCGGAGGAATTCATGGCGCCTTCGGGTCGGGAATTGTCGCCGGACGGGCGGGCCTATTTCGACCGGCTGCTGCCGCCGCCGCCCGACCACCTGCCCCCGCTGCTCTGAGGCGGCCGGAGCCCGCGCCGGTCGGCCGAGTTGGTCGAGCCGCGCCCGGCGCTTACCCTCCCCCGTCCTCCGGCGCTATGCTGGCGCCAGGGAAATTCGGGGAGGGCTGCGGCCATGAAGAACCTCACCATCGCGCTCGCCATTTCGATCGTCCTCGGGGTCGCCTTTTTCGGGATCAGCTACCCGATCTTCGGCAACGCCCAGGTCTCGGAAGCGCTTGCCGCCGTGCCGCTGATCGGCTCGCACCACCTCGCCGAGGCGCTCGAGCGGCAGAGCGCCCGGCAGAGCCTGGTTGCCGGGCGACCCACGGCGATCTTCGCCTTCGAGGGCTACACGGTCGCCTGGCCCTACCTCGTCGCCTTCGGCATCCTTATCGCCGCCGGCATCACCTTCATCAGCGGGTTCCTCAGCGGCGTCGGGCTCGCCTTCATCCTCCCGCAGAGCGCGTTCTTCGCCTATCCGCAGATCGTCGTATCGGTCTCGCTTCTGGTCATCATCCCGGCGACGATTGCCGGCGGCTATATCGCCGGCCGCTGGATCGGCGCGCGCACGCGCAGCACCCTGCACGGGCTGGTCATCGTCCTCGCCGTGTCGGTGATGAGCGCCGCAATCAACGCGGTGGTGAACTATCTCGCGATCATCTGGTCGGGCGCGGCGGAAGCGCTGCAGATGGGCGAGGTCAACATCCTCGACTTCGCCGAGGGCGCCGGCATTTCGCTCGCCGCCTTCCTCGCCGGCGGGCTCCTCGGCTTCTGGCGCGGCAACCGGCAGAAGATGACCAAGTACCTGTCCTACCTGCTCAGCATCCTGCCCAAGGACACCGGCGACCTGATCGTGAAGCTCGCCTACGACGAGGCGCGCGGCAAGACGGCGGCGCCGGCAGGCGCCGCGGCGGCCGCGCACTAGGGCCACCCACCCCAACGACGTCATGGCCGGGCTTGTCCTGGTCATGACGTCGGGATCGCGGCGGATCAAAACACAAGCGAAAACGCCGCCCCGAAGGGCGGCGTTTTCATGCGTAGTCAGAAAAGAGAAGGGCTCGAAGCATGTCCCCGGACTTTATCCGGGGGAGTTTCCTGCCTTTGGCGGGCCTGGCAGCGACCTACTTTCCCGCGTCTTAGGACGAAGTATCATTGGCGCTGGGGAGTTTAACGGCCGAGTTCGGAATGGGATCGGGTTCAGGCTCCCCGCTATTGCCACCAAGCCGGCAAAAGGCAGGAAGAAACAACCAACTGGTCGAACTATGGTCCGGACACGGACAATGCGAGCAATCAAGCCAATCGAGCTATTAGTACCGGTAAGCTTCACGCGTTGCCGCGCTTCCACACCCGGCCTATCGACGTGGTGGTCTACCACGGCTCTCAAGGGAGAAATCGTTTCGAGGTGGGTTTCCCGCTTAGATGCTTTCAGCGGTTATCCCGTCCGTACATAGCTACCCTGCAATGCGGCTGGCGCCACAACAGGTCCACCAGAGGTACGTCCATCCCGGTCCTCTCGTACTAAGGACAGATCCTCTCAATTCTCCTACACCCACGGCAGATAGGGACCGAACTGTCTCACGACGTTCTGAACCCAACTCACGTACCACTTTAATCGGCGAACAGCCGAACCCTTGGGACCTGCTCCAGCCCCAGGATGTGATGAGTCGACATCGAGGTGCCAAACGATCTCGTCGATATGGACTCTTGGAGATCATCAGCCTGTTATCCCCGGCGTACCTTTTATCCGTTGAGCGATGGCCCGTCCACGTGGGACCACCGGATCACTATGACCGACTTTCGTCTCTGCTCGACTTGTCAGTCTCGCAGTCAGGCAGGCTTATGCCATTGCACTCGCCGAACGATTTCCGACCGTTCTGAGCCTACCATCGCGCGCCTCCGTTACTCTTTGGGAGGCGACCGCCCCAGTCAAACTACCCACCATGCACTGTCCCGGGCCCGGATGACGGGCCGCGGTTAGACATGCATAACCACAAGGCTGGTATTTCACATTTCGGCTCCACCACGGCTGGCGCCGCAGCTTCAAAGCCTACCAGCTATTCTACACATGCAGTCACGAATGCCAGTGCAAAGCTATAGTAAAGGTGCACGGGGTCTTTCCGTCTAACCGCAGGAACCCCGCATCTTCACGGGGAATTCAATTTCACTGAGCTGGTGCTGGAGACAGCGGGGAAGTCGTTACGCCATTCGTGCAGGTCGGAACTTACCCGACAAGGAATTTCGCTACCTTAGGACCGTTATAGTTACGGCCGCCGTTTACCGGGGCTTCGATTC
>Ga0070741_10002671_pt1 | contig 46862 bp, 43 predicted proteins | sample Coa_R1_4_FD_66440 | JGI IMG/M metagenome (GOLD analysis project Ga0070741, IMG submission 66440) | Surface soil microbial communities from Centralia Pennsylvania, which are recovering from an underground coalmine fire - Coalmine... | ecosystem: Environmental > Terrestrial > Soil > Unclassified ... | reverse complement strand
GCCTGGTACTGGAACAACCTCAAGCTCGGCGAGCACACCGGCACCCATTTCGACGCCCCGATTCACTGGGTCACCGGCAAGGACTACAAGGACGGGGCCACCGACACGCTTCCCGTCTCCCGATTCATCGCGCCGGCCGTCGTCATCGACCTCACCAGGGAATGCGCGGCCAACGAGAAGTTCCTCTGCGAACCTTCGCATATCGAGGCGTTCGAGAAGCAGCACGGCCGCATCCCCGACGGCGCCTGGGTGCTGATGCGGAGCGGCTGGTCGAAGCGTACCGACCCGGCGATGTTCCTCAACATGAAGGAAGACGGCCCGCACGTGCCCGGCCCGAGCGCTGCCTGCGTGCATTTCCTCGTCGAGCAGCGGAACGTCAACGGCTGGGGGGTCGAATCGGTCGGTACCGATGCCGGCCAGGCCTTCGCCTTCGAACCGGCCTTCCCGGCGCATCACCTGATGCACGGCGCCAAGAAATTCGGTCTCGCCAGCCTCACCAACCTCGACCAGCTGCCGCCGACCGGCGCAATCCTGATCACCGCGCCGCTGAAGATCGAGAACGGCTCGGGTAGCCCGATCCGCGCCCTGGCGCTCATCGCCGCCTGAGCTTCCTCGCGAACGGGCTTTCCTTCTTTGCGTCCGCGCCTTACGGCTTAGCGCCCGTGCGGACGTGGCGGAACTGGTAGACGCAAGGGACTTAAAATCCCTCGGAGAGCGATCTCTGTGTGGGTTCGATCCCCACCGTCCGCACCATTACCGGGTCCCAGACTGCGCGACGCGCCCGGTTCCCGCCGGCGATATCCCGGCGCCGGCCGTGTCACGCGCCACGAACGGTGCCGGCGAAAAAATAAGGTCGAAGTAGTCGTAGCCGCGGCCGGTTTCGCTCGCCATCAGGTACTGGAAGTGAAGCCGGTAGAATGACCAGCGGAGCCGGGAGAGCGTCTCCCGGGTCAACACCTCGCGGAAATTGATCGGGATGTCGATCGGTTCGCGCCGGACCCGGCCGGCCAGATCGATGCCGAAGTCGGTCACGTAGGCCGAGCGAGCGCTGAGGATGTCATGATGCGCGGAGGCCTCGTACCAGGTCACCAGCGGAGACGTGATCACCGCAGCGAGATCGCGGCGGAACTGTTCGCTCGGACCGAAATAGGCGGCGGACGGCAGTGCCGTGCCGAGGTTGAGGAGCGCGATCCCCGGGCGATCGCGGCCGAGCGCCGGAGTCATTTCAAGGACACGGGCGACGATCCCGATGGTGACGTAGCAGCCGTGGCTGTGGCCGACGACGACCACTTCGTCGATCGCCGGATCGTCGATCGCCGCCTTGATCCGGGCGGCGATCGCGCGGCTGCGTTCGGCGAGTTCCGGCACCCCGGTCTGGCCCTGGCGGCGAAGGAAGTCCCAGTGCACTGCGAGATGCCAGATATAGAGCCTGGCATCGGCCCGCCGCGTCAGCCGATAGAAGCGAGCGGCGGCGAAGATCCCGACCAGCCCGCCGCCGACGGCGCCGAGCGGACCGAGGAGCGCGCCGTAGGCGAGGCCCTCCCCGATCATCGCCGCCATGGTCAACAGGTAGAGCGCGACGGCATCATGCGGGTAGACCATGAACATGAGCGACCGCCTGCTCAGCCGCCCGATGCGTCCGATCATGCGGTTGGCGATGATCGCCGCCGCCGCGCGCCACGAGCGCCAGACGCTTTGGACTAGGCCGAGGCGGGCCTCGTCCTCGATCAGGTCGTCCCAGCCGCAGAAGTCGACGATTGCCTCGACCGTCGCGGCGGGCGCGGCACGCGTCGCGCGCCAGCGGCGCAGCCAGGGCGCGTCGTCGGGCGGCTTCTCCAGCCGTCCGGTGGCGGCGCGCAGGCCCCGCATCTCGGCGTGACGCCGCAGTTCGCTGCGGAAAAGCCGGTAGTAGGGGGCAACCCCGCGCGGATCGTAGCCGGGGACGTAGAAGACCTGACGGCGGCGGATCACGGCATGGTTCCGGCGGGATTGATGCCGGATCGTAGCCGGATTTCACGGATCGGAAATGTCAAACGGTTCGTTTCCAGGCCCAAGTCTGTGTCAGATATACCGTCCGATATATCTTGACAGCGACAGGAGCGCTTCCTAACTTGCGCTATATCGAACGATATAGCGATCGGAGAAGCGACATGTTTCATCACGGGCGGAATGACGAAGCCTGGTTTGCCGGACCGCGTGGCGGGCCGGGCGGCGGATGGGGCCGCGGTTTTCGCGGCGGCCGCGGATGGGGCGGCGGCGCGTTCCGCGTCGGCAAGATGCTCGCCGACGGCGACCTGCGCCTGATCGTGCTTGCCCTCCTCGAAGAGACGCCGCGGCACGGCTACGACATCATCAAGGCGCTCGAGGAGCGCTCGAGCGGCATCTACAGCCCCTCGCCGGGCGTCGTCTATCCGACGCTGACCTTCCTCGAGGAAGCCGGCTACGTGGTCGCCGCCAGCGAAGGCAACAAGAAGACCTACTCGATCACCGCCGCCGGCCGCGCCCATCTCGACGAGAACCGCGACCTCGCCGACATGGCCTTGAACGGCATCCGCAAGTTCGGCGAGCGGATGGCCCAGGCCCGCGCCTGGTGGGACCGCTCGACCCGCGGCGGCGACACCGCGCCGGACCGCGATATTCCGGATGTCGTGGATGAACTCAACGACGCGCGCCGCGAGCTGAAGGCCGCCATCGCCGAACGCCTCGGCGCCAGCGAAGACGAGCAGCGCCGCGTCGCCGGAATCCTCCGCGATGCCGCGCGCGCCATCCGCGCTTCGTCTCCTCCCAAGACCGAAGACAGCGTCGACCTCTGACGCCGAGAAGGGAGGGTGCGGTCCCGCCGCGCCCTCCCTCACTTCGCGGCAAGGAATCGGGCGAAGGCTTCCTTGTAGTCGGGATGCCAGCGCGAAAGCGGCGGCCGGTTCTCGACGATGTCTCCGGCGGCCCAGAGGATGCGCCGGGCGTCGATCTCGCGGGTCACTTCGTTGTCCGGGCAAAGGATGTAGAAATCCCCGCGGGCGAGCGACTGGAACATGTAGTCGACTACCTGGTCCGCGGTCCACGCACCCGCCGGCTTCTCGGCGGCCGTGCCGGCGGTCAGCCCAGTGAAGGTCCAGCCCGGGATGAGTAGATGCGCGGTGATCCGGCAGTCCTTCGTATTGCGGAGCGCGTGCTGGAGTCCTTCGGTCACCGCCCGCACGCCGGCCTTCGAGACGTTATAGGCCGTGTCGCCCGGCGGCGAGGTGATGCCCTGCTTCGAGCCGGTATTGACCACGATCGCCTCCCTGCCCGCGGCGATCATCGCCGGCAGGAACGCATGCACGCCGTTGATGACGCCCCAGAGATTGACTCCGATCACGCGCTGCCAGCGCTCATAGTGATCGAACGGCCCGCCGCCCGGTCCCGTCCCGGCATTGTTCATGAGGAATGCGATGTCGCCGAGAACTGCATCGGCGGCTTCCTTTACCCGGTCGACGTCCTCGCGCCGGGCGACGTCGCAACGGACCGTGCTGACCTCGGCGCCGGCTTTGGCAACCGACCGAATCTCGGCGGCCGCGCGGTCGAGCCGCCTGGTCGAGATCGGCGATCAGCACGTTCATGCCGCGGCCGGCAAGCTGCTTCGCCGTCGCGAGGCCGATGCCGCTCGCGCCGCCGGTGATCACCGCGCCGCGCCCAGGGGCGAATATCCGTTCCGTCATGTTTTTGCTGCTCCCGGGAAATGGGTTCATTAACGCGTTGCACGGCGGTTCGCGCTCTGTCGGCCCGGTCGCTCGTGCACAAGGGATGAAAGCACAAACAAGCGCAGCGCGATAACACCGCGTCCCGCGCATCGGCCGAATGCCGCCCATTGTTCCGGCACGGTTTTGCGTCAAGATGCGGACGCCTCGGTCGAATCGTCCGGCAAGCCGGACTGGGGAGCACCGACGGACATCGGTGGCTTTGAAGGCCTGATCCTCAGGCTCTGCCGGCCCCGAGCGACCGGCAGCGAGGGCGCGGGCATCCTCGGACGGCCGCGCGCGCTCTCCGCGCGGACGGGTTGGACTTGAGCTTGGGCGCGGCCGGCGGAATTTCGACGCCCAAGGTCCAGAGCGGTAGGTGCTGCCTTGCCCATGCCCCCTCAACCTCGCCAGCATCCGGAGTCGCTCGGCAAGCCGCGCACCGTCGCCCTCGCCCTTGGATCGGGAGGGGCTCGCGGGTTGGCGCATATTCCGGTGCTCGAGGCCCTGGATGAGCTCGGCGTCGCTCCGGTTGCAGTCGCCGGCGCCTCGATAGGCGCGGTGGTCGGGTCGGGATACGCGGCGGGGATGAGCGGCAGGGAAATCCGGGCCTATGCCGAGGAAACGCTGTTCGGGCGTTCGGAGGTCGTGCGCCGGCTGTTCTCGCTGCAGCTCGGAGAAGCGCGGAAGCGGTTTGCCGAGTCAGGATCCCTGCGCGGCCTCGGCGCCCAGCTTAACGCGGCTGTCGTCCTGGAGGAATTTCTTCCGGACAGGGTGCCGCGAACCTTCGAGGAACTCAGGATACCGCTGCACGTGGTCACGACCGATGTCTGGAACCGCGTGGAGCGTGTCATCCGCTCCGGGTCTCTCCGTTCTGCGGTCGCCGGATCCATGGCGATACCGGGCGTATTGCAGCCCGTGATGCACGACGACCGGTTGCTGATTGACGGCGGGACCGTAAATCCCCTGCCCTTCGACACGCTGCGCGCCACGGCGGATATCGTCGTGGCCGTCGACGTCACGCGCTCGATCGAATGCGCCGAGGGCACGATTCCGTCGCCGATCAATTCCCTGTTTCTGGCGCTCGACATCATGACGCATACAATCGTCGGCGCGAAGCTTCACCGGGGCGCGCCGGACATTCTCTTGCGGCCGGCGGTCGGTGTTTTCGGGTCACTCGATTTTCTGCGTGCCGCCGAAATCCTCAAAGCCTCGGAACCCGTCAAGGAAGAATTGAAACGGCGCCTTGGCGAATTGCTGGGATGAGGCGTCGCAGGCGCACGCCGGGTCCGGCCGGTTTTCGCCCGCTTCCTCGCTCCTGCGGCCAGGCGCCGGAGAGAATCAGGCGCGAAGCTTCTCCGTGAGCGTCCCGCTCGTCGCCGCCTGACGGCGGAGCGTCGCCTCGAATTCGGGCGCCGAGAGCGGCCGCGAGTACAGGTAGCCCTGGAACAGACGGCAGCCGAACTGCCAGAGGAGCAGCCGCTGCACCTCCGTCTCGACGCCCTCGGCGACCACCGCCACGCCGAGGTTCCGGGCGATGCTGACGATCGTCTGGACGATGAACTGGTCGTTGGCGCTGGCTTCGAGGTCCTGGACGAATGTACGGTCGATCTTCAGCGCATCGATCGGCAGGTTCTTCAAGTAGGCGAGCGAAGAATAGCCGGTGCCGAAATCGTCGAGCGAGAACCGGATGCCCTTCGCGCGAAGCTCGCGCATGGTCGCCAGAACCGTTTCGGTATCGCCGAGGACGACCTTCTCGGTCAGTTCCAGCGTCAGTCGGGAAGGCTCCGCGCCCGCCTCATCCAGGGTCTTCACCAGATTGTCGGCAAATCCGCGCCGTGCCAGCTGGGCCGCCGTGATGTTCACCGCCAGGTGCAGGTGCGCCGTGACCGGATCGGCCTGCCAGCGCGCGAGGACTCCCACCGCCGCACGCAGGACGAAGGCGTCGATGGCGCTCGAAAGTCCCGTGCTCTCCGCCAGGCCGAGGAATTCGTCCGGCGCAAGATAGCCGCGCGAGGGATGATGCCAACGGATCAGCGCCTCCGCCGAAACCCAATGGCCGTAAACGTCGACCTGGGGCTGGAAGAGAAGATCGAACTGCTCCTCCTGGATGGCGCGGCGGAGGTCGTTGGTCAGCGAAACCCGGCTTTCCAGTTCCTCCAGCATCCTCGGCTCGAAGAAGGCGAGCCCGCCGCCGCGGAGGCTCTTCGCCTCATACATTGCTAGGTCGGCGCGCTTCAGGACGTCGTCGATATTGGCCCCGGCGGGAAGGAAGAGCGCGACGCCGACGCTCGCGGTGGTCTGGAAGGAAATGCCGTCGAGGACGAACGGCTCGACCAGCGCCGCCGCGATCTCCCGTCCGGCTGCCGCGGCCGCCGCCTCTGCCGCCCCGCGGTCGCGGCCGAGCCGACAGAGGACCATCACGAATTCATCGCCGCCCTGCCGGGCGAGGAACGCCTTGCCGGCGGCCACTGCGGACAGGCGGGAAGCGACCTGCCGCAGCATCCGGTCGCCGGTCTCGTGCCCCTTGGTGTCGTTGAGCTGCTTGAACTGGTCGAGGTCGATGAACAGGACCGCGGACCACGAATCGTCGTCGACGGCCGCGACCATTTCGGCAAGCCGGTTCATCAGCGAGGTCCGGTTGGGCAGGTCGGTCAGCGGATCGAAATAGGCAAGCCGCTCGACCCGGGCTTCGGCGCGCTTCCGCCCGGTGATGTCGCTGATCGATCCGTGCCACAGGATCGAACCGTCCGGCTCGCGCTCCGGCACCGACTGCCCGAACACCCATTTCTCGATGCCGTCGGGGGTGATGATCCGGTACTCGCATTCGCGCATCGACATGGCTGCGATGGCGTGCCGGAATGACGCCATCACCCGCTCGCGATCCTCGGGGTGAATCCGCTTCAGAAGCAGCGAGCCGTCCTGGACCACATCCTCTGGATCGATGCCGAGAATTGTCTTGAGGCCTGCGCTCGCATAGGGGATCTGGGACGTGCCATCCGGTCCCATCCTGTGCTGGTAGAGGCAGACCGGCATGATCGAGGTGATCTTGTCGTAGCGCGCCTGCAGTTCGAGGCGCCTCACCGTCTCGGTAACCTCGCGCACGGTGCCGTCATAGTAGAGCGGCGCCCCGGTTACCCGGTCGCGGACCAGCCGCGTGTTCTCCTCGATCCAGATCCGGTCTCGCGTCTTATGCCGGTAGACCTCCGAGACGATGCCCTCGGCCTTTCCCTGGCGCAGGAGGATATCGTGTATTTCGGCACGCCGCTGCGGATCGACGTACCACTCGGTGGCGATATCGTTGACCCCGGCGAGCATCTCGGCCTCGGACTCGTAACCGTTCAGCCTGACCAGCGCGGGGTTGGCGCTGATCATCCTGCCGCCGAGCGTCGAGCGGAAGACGCCTTCACGGAGGTTGTCGTACAGGTCGCGGAAGCTCTGCTCGGATTGCCTGATACGCCTCAGGGCTGACTGGCGGTCGATCGCCAACAGCGCGATGGCGATGCAGGCCAGGATCGAAGCGGCCAGCGAAGCAGCCATGTTGTTGGAGCGTGTCGATCCCAGCGGCGGGCAGGATAGGCCCGATCACCGCCGGAAATGCACTGCAAACCGCAAAGATAGGATTAAACCGTCCCACCGATTTTGACGTTTTCGCCACGATACGGGCCGTTTGCACGGCAGGGTAAACGGCCGGGCGCGAATTCGACGGGATCTAACCGGCGGTTCCCTGCGCGATCGGCGGCTGGAACGAATAGCCCATGTCCCAGGGGAAGTAGATCCAGGTGTCCTGGCTGACCTCGGTGATGAACGTATCGACCAGCGGCCGGCCGGCCGGCTTGGCATACATCGTCGCGTAGTGGCAGCGCGGCAGCATTTCGCGGACGAGCCTGGCGGTCTTTCCGGTGTCGACGAGGTCGTCGATGACCAGCACCGCTGAGCCGCTGCCGCCGGCCAGGTTGATGATTTCCGGGCTGACCCGCTTCAGCACCTCCAGGCCGCCCTGATCGCGGTACTCGTGATAGGAGGCGACGCAGACCGTCTCGATCAGGCGGATGCCCAGTTCGCGGGCAATGATCGCCGCCGGCACGAGCCCGCCGCGGGTGACGCAAACGATCGCCTGCCAGGTCTTGCCGCCCTGCCCGCCCAGGCGCCAGGCGAGCGCGCGGGCGTCGCGATGGAACTGATCCCACGAAACCGGGAAGGCCTTTTCCGCTCTTGGCTCGGCCACGTTCGGCTCCTTCTCTTTCCGTTCTGGTATCAGAACGGCCACGGCCGGGGCAGCCGGGCCGGTTCAATCCACAGCTAAATCGCCGGTGGAAGGTGCAGCACCGTATCGAGGCTCTGTCCCGGTTTCCGCTTTCGCAGGGGGACGGCGGGGGTGGGCAGCACAGCGGTCGCCGCCTCTCCCAAACGACACGGGAGCGGCGGCGGCCCAGTGGAGGGCCGCCTGCCACAGGGCCCTGAGGTCAGAGTCCTTCCAGGAAATCGATCAGCGCCTTGCGGTCCGCCGCGTCTGCCGTGCGGAACGCTTCCTTCGCGGCCTCGCCCTCGCCGCCATGCCAGAGGATCGCCTCGGCGAAGCCGCGGGCGCGGCCATCATGGAGGAGGCGGTCGTGGCCGTTGACGCGGGGTACGAGGCCGAGCCCCCAGAGCGGCGGCGTCCGCCATTCCGAGCCGGTCGCCGAACCGTCCGGGCGACGATCGGCGAGGCCCTCGCCCATGTCGTGGAGGAGAAGGTCGGTGAAGGGATGGAACGTCTGGCCGGCGAGTTCGGGGAACGGCGCGTTCGCCGCGGTCTTCAATGTCGGGACATGACAGGACGCGCAGCCGAAGCGGCGGAAGAGGTCGAGCCCATGCTCGGCCGCCGGCCCGTCGATCCGGGCATTCGGCACGGCAATGGTCTCGACGTAAAGGACCAGCCGGTCGAGGAAGCTGTCACCGAGGTCGGGACCGGTATCGGCCGCCGCGGCGACGCAGTCCTTCTCCACCGGCGTGCAGTTCTTCGCCGGGAAGAGCGACGAGGTAAGGCCGATGTCGCCATGCGCGGCGCCGGCCGCCTGCTCGCGGAGCGTCGCGACATTGGCCTTCCAGCCGAAGCGGCCGATCGCCTGCCCGCCCTTGCCGTCCGGCAGCCAGTTGATCCGGCCGGAGATGCCGTCGGCGTCGGCATCGTCGGGATCGGCGAGCGCTTCCAGCGTCGCGTCCGGCACCGCCGCGAGGAGGCCAAGGCCGATCACCTGCGGCGAGACGCGCGGGCTGAACGGGGCATCGTCGAGCGGACCGTAGGCGAGGCCGGCGAAGCGGTAGTGCGGAACGAGGAGCGTGTACGGGGTGCCGTCGCCGTAGGATCCGGCCGCTTCGGTATAGTCGACGAGCGCCCTGCCCTCGGGCTTCACGCCGAGCACGGCATTGTCGTTGAGCTGGTCGCCGTATTCGGGGTGCGGGCCCTTCCCGTCCGGCGCGGACAGGCGGACGAGCATCGAATCCATCGGGCCGCCGGCGGTCTCGGGTGGGCGCCCGCGGCCGTCGCGGACATGACAGCCGGAGCAGGAGTTGCGGTTGAAGAGCGGTCCGAGGCCGTCGAACAGTTTCACCGAGGCTGGGTACTCGACCCAGTTGGTGTTGAAGATGCGGTTGCCGAAGAAGAACGGCCGCTCTCGCGCCCCGGGCGAATTGGCGGCCATGTAGGTGAACGCCTTGTCGGTGGCGATGACCCGGGTCGTGTCGCCGCCGAGGTTCGGCGAGAAGGGCGCGGCGACCAGCGCGGCGCGGACCGGATTGTCGCCCGCCGCGCGGATGCCCGGGACGGCGGCGGCCGCGGCGAGGGCCGCGAGGGCGAGGACGGCGAGGCGCTTCCCCCGCCACCCGCCGGGGCGGCGGACGGACGTGGCTTCAGTGCGCGGCAAGGCTCTGCTTCATGCTCGGGCCACGCTCTTCTCAGGACGGAATCTGGACGAGAACGCCCAGCTTCTCGCCCGCTTCCTTCAGACCCTGGCCGAGGGCGCCCAGCGCCTGCACCGCCGCCTCGGCGGCCTCGCGCGGCGGGCTGCCGGGAGGCGCGGCCAGGACCCGGTCCCACGGATCGCCGAGCGCGGCGACCCTGGCTACCGCGTCGGCGACCAGCCCGTCCACCCTCCCGGCCAGCGCCGGATCGACGCGGCGCACCAGCCCGCCGATGCCGGCGCCGTTTCCTCCGGCCGTCGTGCCGTTCCAGACATCGGCGATGCCTTTCACGTCAAAGACGAAGTCCTGGTGCGTGGTGTCGCTGAAGCAGGAATGCTCGTCTTCCTGGTCGCCGGAATCGAGCCCGACGGCCATCCGCTCGGACATCAGCTCGGAGCCGGCGAGAACCGCCATGCCGTTGAGGATGCGCCCGATCGCCTCGCGCGGCGCCAAAGCGCGGAAGGCCTTCGCGTAATTGTCGGCGCCGGGCGCCCAAGAATCGGCAAGGCGGGCAATATCGGAGACGAGCTGGCCGGTGACCAGTTCGAGATATCGCCGCCGCCGGTCGTTGTTGCCCTCGCCCGGCGCGTAGTCGGACGCGGGACGGGCGCCGGGGCCGGTCGCGGAAAGGTCCTGACCCCAGAGCAGGAACTCGACCGCGTGCCAGCCGGTGGTGACGTTGCTCTCGTCGCTCACCTGGTCGCGCTCGTCGATGGAGAGGAGCGAGATCGGGATGGCCGGGTCGTTGATGATGCCGGCATCCGGCTTGCCGGCGACGTAGTCGAGGAAGGCCTCGTTGAGCGGCCAGGCATTGAGGCGGCCCTCGATGTCCTCGATCGGGCCGTCATAGAAGCGGAAGGCTTCCGTGACGAGATAGGCCGGGCGGGCGGCGACCCAGGCCGCGCGCGCCGCGGCGAGCTTCTCTCGGGTCGGATCGGCGAGGAAGGCGGCGATCGCCTCCTGCATCCGCTTCGCCGCGGCCGCGGCCGCGACGTAGCTCCGGTGGACGCCTTCGGCGTAGGCGGCGATCTCGGCCCCGGCGTCGTAGGCAAAGGGAGCGCTGCCCGGAAGCGCGTAACTTTCCGGCGCGAGGCCGCCTTCGCCGCCGCCCTCGCCGCCTTCACCGCCCGCGGCAAGGAGCAGGAAAGGAGCTGCCGGCGGAACCGCGGCGCCGGATTTCACCAGCGAGGCCTCGCCGCCCTCCGCCGAGGCCGGCGCCAGCGGCGAAAGCGCCGTTCCCGCCAGCGCAAAAATGCCGACGCCCAGCCAGGTCTTCGTGCTTTTCTTCATTGCGCCCTCTTCTTCAAGACGGGCAGGTCATCGCAAAATACAGAAGGCTTGTCCAGTCAGAACAATTGGTTTACTGATCACAATTACAGAGCCAATTCAGAATAGTTCAAAATATACTCTCTGGAACTGGAATAACTACAAGGAAGATGTGACAGGTGTATTACGTCATCTCCGCCGTGATCGATGAAGGCGCGGCAGCCCGGGCGCGGGAAACGCTTGCCGAGGCGACTTTCGTCGACGGCCGCGCCACTGCCGGCTGGCACGCGAGGCTGGTCAAGAACAACCTGCAGGCTTCCGGCATCGACGGAGCGGTGGCCGCCCTCCGCGAGACGCTGGCGGCGGCGATCCGCGACAACCCGCTCTTCCGCCTTGCCGCACGGCCGAAGGCGCTGACGCCGCTCATCCTGTCGCGCTACGAGCCCGGCATGAACTATGGCAGCCACGTCGACGATGCGCTGATGGGCGACATGCGGACCGACGTGTCGTTCACACTCTTCCTCAGCGACCCGGCGACCTATGACGGCGGCGCGCTGGTGATCGAGACCTCGGGCGGCGAGGACGAGGTGAAGTTGCCGGCCGGGTCACTGGTCGCCTATCCGTCGACCACGCTCCACCGGGTCGAGCCGGTGACGCGGGGCATGCGGCTTGCCGCGGTCGGCTGGGCGCGGAGCTTCATCCGCGACGCCGCGCAGCGCGAGCTGCTCTTCGACCTCGATACGGCGCGGCAGCAGCTCTTTGCGGCGAGCGGCAAGACGCCGGAGTTCGACCTCCTCTCGAAGACCAGCGCCAATCTGCTCCGCATGTGGGCGGATGACTGACCTATTCCATTACGATCTTCGGCGCCGCATGGCCGCGGTCGCGCTCGCGCGCGATGCCGGCGACGACCTCGGCGGCGATCTGCCGGAAGATCGCGGCATGCGGGCCACCCGGCTCCGCAACCGTGATCGGCGTGCCGGCGTCCGACATTTCGCGGATCGCCATCACCAGGGGCACCTCGCCGAGGAACGGCACTTCCAGGCGCTCGGCTTCGCGGCGGGCCCCGCCATGGCCGAAAATGTCGTAGCGGTGGCCGGTATCGGGGGCGATGAAGTAGCTCATGTTCTCGACGATGCCGAGCACCGGCACGTCGACGCGGCGGAACATGTTGAGGCCCTTCCGCGCATCGATGAGCGCGAGGTCCTGCGGCGTTGAGACGATGACGGCACCGGCGAGCGGGACCTGCTGCGCCATGGTCAACTGCGCGTCGCCGGTGCCCGGCGGCATGTCGACGACGAGCACGTCCAGTTCGCCCCATTCGACCTCGCGGAGCATCTGGGTCAGCGCCGAAATGACCATCGGGCCGCGCCAGATCATCGGCGTCTCCTCCTCGACGAGGAAGCCCATCGACATGACCTTGATGCCGTAGTTCTCCATCGGCTTCAGCAGCCGGTTGCCGATCGTCTCGGGCTTGCCCTTGAGGCCGAGCAGCCGCGGCATGGAGGGGCCGTAGATGTCGGCATCGAGGATGCCGACTTTCAGGCCGTTCGCCTTGAGGCCGAGGGCGAGGTTGACCGCGACCGTCGACTTGCCGACGCCGCCCTTGCCGCTCGCCACCGCGACGATGGAACGGATGCCGGGGACACCGGGACGCGTGCGGCCGGAGGGCGGCGCCTCGCGCGGTCCGTGGCTGTGGGCATGGGGCGGCGGAGGAGCGCTTCCCCGCGGTGGGGCGGCCGGCCGGGTGGGCGGCGCGGGGCGCGCGGCGCCGGGCTTCTTCTCCGCAGTCAGCACGACCATCGCGCCCTCGACGCCGGGCAGCGCGCGGACGGCGGCCTCGGCCGTTTGCCGGACCGGCTCGAATTCGGGCGCACGGTCGGCAGGGACCGTGATCGAGAACATCACCTTGCCGCCCGAAATGAAGACGTCGGAGACCATGCCGGCCGAGACGATGTCTCCCCCGGTCGGGCTCGCCACACCCCTCAGGCGGGCAAGCACGTCATCCTTGCTGATCGCGGGCAAATCGCACTCCGGGCGGGAGAAAGGGCCGGGAATCTAGACCTTTGTCATCCCGGGTCAATCGTCGCATGGGAACCTCCCGGCCGGCGAGCGCATTGAACGGAGCGACGACCAGCGAAAACGGGGCACCCATGAGCGCGCACTTCGCCCACTTCGGGCCGATCGGCCATCACGAGCGCCGGGCGCCCTGGCAGCAGGCGCTGGGGCTTGCCGCCTTCCTCGCGATCACCTACGGCGCCGCCTGGATCGGCGCGGTGGTCACCACGCCCAATGTCACGACCTGGTATGCCGGCCTCAACAAATCGTTCCTCAGCCCGCCGAACGGCGTCTTCCCGATCGTTTGGGGCATTCTCTATACGCTGATGGCCGCCGCGGCCTGGCAGGTCTGGCGTGCGGATTCCGACGACGCGCACGGCGACGGATGGAGCGAGGGCGACCGCTGGACCGCGATCGGTGCCTATTTCGTCCAGCTCGCGATCAATGTGGCCTGGTCATTCGCGTTCTTCGGGGCACACGAACCGGTACTGGCTCTCGGGGTGATCATCGTTCTCCTCGGCGCGATTGCGCTCACGATCGCGATGTTCTGGAGAATCTCGCACAGCGCCGCGATCCTTCTCTTCCCCTACATGGCATGGGTCGCCTTCGCCGCGGTCCTGAACGCGGCCATCATCGCGCTCAACTGAGCCCCCCGATCCGCACCCGATCCGGGTTGCGCCCGCTCCGGGAAAGGTGAAAGCTGTAGCCAATTCGGGGGGTCGCCGTCGGCGTCCCCCGAGGCTGTCGCAACCAGAACGGGCTTTTCCCCATGCGTTTCATCGTAAAGGCGACTACCGGGGCGCTCCTTGCGCTCGCCCTCGCGACCGGCGCTGCATCTGCGAAGGACTGGACCGCAACCACCGTCCGCATCGGCACCGACGCGACCTATCCGCCCTTCGAATCGCAGGATTCGGGCGGTAACATCGTCGGCTTCGACATCGACATCGGCAACGCGGTCTGCGCCGAGGTCAAACTGAAATGCGAATTCAGCAACCAGGACTGGGACGGCATCATCCCGGCCCTCCAGGCGGGCAAGATCGATGCGATCCTGTCCTCGATGTCGATCACCGAGGAGCGGCTGAAGCAGATCGACTTCACCGACAAGGTCTACAACACGCCGCCGGCGCTGGTGGTGCCCAAGGACAGCGACATTACGAGCGCCGATCCCGCGGCGCTTGCCGGCAAGTCGATCGGAGTCCAGTCATCGACGACGCACGCGGCCTATGCCGAGAAGTTCTACAAGGATGCCGAGATCAAGTACTACAAGACCGCCGAAGAACGTAACCTCGACCTCGCGTCCGGGCGCCTCGATGCCGGGATCGACGACGTGGTCGTCTTCACCGAATGGCTGGCCACGCCGGACGGCGCCTGTTGCAAGATCGGCGCGATGATCAAGCCGGTACCGGAAATTCACGGCAAGGGCGCCGGCATCGGCGTGCGCAAGGAAGACACCGACCTCAAGGAGCTCTTCAACAAGGGGCTCGCGGCAATCCGCGCGAACGGCAAGTACAAGGAAATCAACGACAAGTACTTCAAGTTCGACGCTTACGGCGGCTAGCCGAAAAGGCCAATGGCGAGGGCCGGCAGAGAGCCGGCCCCGCCGCTCCGGTGAAGATGCGCCGGGCAGGACGCAGGCGACGGATTGCAGAAGTTCCTCGACCTACTGCGATGGGGCGATGGCGGCTGGCTCGACGAGCTGGCAAGCGGAATCGCGATCACGATCGGGCTTGCGGTCGCGACCCTTCCCCTCGGGATCGTCGCGGGCTTCTTCGTCGCGCTCGGCCGGCAATCGAGCGACCCGCTGGTTCGCCTGTCGGCGCGCCTCTACACGACCGTCTTCCGGGCCCTGCCGGAGCTGCTCACGCTCTTCATCGTCTATTACGGATCGCAATATCTCGTCTCGACGGTCGTCGCCGCGCTCTTCCATAGCGAGTTCGAGATCAGCCCGTTCATCGCCGGCATGGTGGCGCTCGGCCTGGTATTCTCGGGCTATGCCGGCGAGGTGTTCCTCTCGGCATTCCGGGCAATCCACGCCGAGCAGTTCGAATCGGGCTATGCGCTCGGCTTGCGCCGACGGCAGGTGCTGCGTCTGGTCATCCTGCCGCAGCTCGTCCGCCTCGCCCTGCCGGGCCTCTCCAACCAGTGGCTGCTCCTCCTCAAGGACACCTCCCTGGTCTCGGTGATCACGCTCAACGATATCATCCGCCAGACCCAGGTGGCGGTCGCCTCGACCAAGCAGCCGTTCTTCTTCTTCGCCGTTGCCTGCCTGATCTACCTCGTCATTTCGCTCGTCTCGTCGGCCGGCATCGGGCGGGTCGAGCGCTGGGCGTCGCGAGGACTCAAGCAATGACCGAGGCCGCCATCCGGCATGCCGCGGCGGGGCGCATGGACAACGTCACGCCGCTCGGCCTCGTGCTGGTCGGGCTTTGCGGGCTGGCGGGGATTGCCGCGGCGTACGGGCTGATCGTCCGGATCGATGCCGAGAGTCTCGACCGCTTCGGCCCGCGACTTCTCGACGGCTTCGTGACGACGCTCGAACTGACCGGGATTTCGTTCGTCATCGGGGCCGGGCTCTCGATCCCGGTCGCGATGGGGCGGCTGTCCCGCAACCTCCCGGCACGGGGGCTGGCGCTCGCCTACTCCTATTTCTTCCGGGGCACGCCGCTCCTCGCCCAGCTTTTCCTCATCTACTACGGCGCCGGTCAGTTCAACGCGGAGCTGAAGGCCGCCGGCCTGTGGTGGTTCTTCCGCGACGGCTTCTATTGCGCGCTCTTCACTTTCTCGCTCAACACCGCGGCCTACCAGAGCGAGATCCTGGCGGGCGCCGTCCGCAACGTCCCCAGGGGCCAGCGCGAGGCGGCCACGGCGCTCGGCCTCCATACGGTGGTGACGACCTGGAAGGTGATCCTGCCGCAGGCGCTGATCAGCGCATTGCGTCCCTACGGGAACGAACTGATCCTGCTCGCCAAGGCTTCCTCGGTGGCGAGCCTCGTCACCGTCCTCGACATCATGGGAGAGACGCGCTTCGCCTATTCCAAGACCTACGACATCTCGTTCTATGTCTGGGCGGCGGTCTTCTATCTGGTCATCGTGCAGGCGGTGAGCCTCGGCGTCGGCGGCATCGAGCGGGGGCTCACCCGCCATCTCCGCAGCGTCCGCCGCGCCGCCCGCTAGCCGCCCGTCTGCTGACGGCGCGCGGCGACTGGTCTAGAACGTTCGCGCTTTCCGCATCGGCAAACGAAGGGCTTCCGGCATGGCAAAAGTCGCGTTCATCGGTCTCGGCGTCATGGGCTTTCCGATGGCCGGCCACCTCAAGACGCGCGGTTCGCACGAGGTTGCGGTCTATAACCGCTCGGCCGCCAAGGCCGATGCCTGGGTGGCGAAGTTCGGCGGCCGGAAGGCGGCAACCCCGCGCGCCGCGGCGGCGGGCGCGGAATTCGTCTTCACCTGCGTCGGCAACGACGACGATCTCCGGGCGGTGACGCTCGGCGCCGACGGCGCCCTCGCCGGCATGACGGCCGGGGCGACCCTCATCGACAACACGACCGCATCGGCGACCGTCGCCCGCGAGCTCCACGCCGCGGCGGCCGGATCCGGCATCGGCTTCCTCGACGCGCCGGTCTCGGGCGGACAGGCGGGCGCCGAGAACGGCCAGCTCACGGTGATGGTCGGCGGCGACCCGGACGTGTTCGAACGGGCCAGGCCGGTGATCTCGGCCTATGCCCGGATGGTCGGGCTGATGGGTCCGGCCGGCGCCGGCCAGCTCACCAAGATGGTCAACCAGATCTGCATCGCCGGGCTCGTCCAGGGCCTCGCCGAGGGCATCCATTTCGCCCGGAAGGCGGGCCTCGACGTCGAGCAGGTTGTGTCGGTGATTTCCAAGGGCGCGGCGCAGTCCTGGCAGATGGAGAACCGCTACAAGACGATGAATGCCGGCAAGTTCGACTTCGGCTTCGCCGTCGACTGGATGCGGAAGGACCTGTCGATCTGCCTCGCCGAGGCGCGCAGCAACCAGGCCCGCCTGCCGGTGACGGCGCTGGTCGACCAGTTCTACGGCGACATCCAGAAGATGGGCGGCCGGCGCTGGGATACGTCGAGCCTGATCGCGCGCCTCGAGCGCGACTGATGGCGGGGAGCGCGGCGGCCCTGTCGCCGCGCGCGGCCGCTGTCGTCGCCGAGCTGCGGGCGCTCGGCTCGGAGGCCAACCGCCAGGGAATGGCGCGCTACGGCATCAACACCGCGCGCGCCCTCGGCGTGTCGATGGCGGCCTCGCGGCCGCTGGCGCGGAAATACCGGCGCGACCACGCGCTCGCGGCGGAACTCTGGCGGACCGGCATCCACGAAGCGCGCATCCTGGCCGGCCTCATCGAAGACCCGAAGCTGGTGACTCCGGCGCAGATGGATGCCTGGGCCGCCGACTTCGACTCATGGGACCTCTGCGACCAGGTCTCGATGAAGCTTTTCGCGGCGACGCCCTACGCCCCGGAGCGGATCGCGGCCTGGGCGAAGGACGAGCGCGAATTCGTCCGCCGGGCTGCCTTCGCCACGATCGCGGGCTATACGGTGCGCGCGAGACAGGCGAAGGACGCCGAGTTCCTGCCCTTCCTCGCCCTCGTCGAGGAGCACGCGACCGACCCGCGGAATTTCGTCAGGAAGGCGGTCAACTGGGCGCTCCGCCAGATCGGCAAGCATTCGCCCGGCCTCCACCGCAAGGCGCTGGCGCTCGCAGGGAAGCTCGCCGCATCGGAGGACAAGACGGCGCGCTGGATCGGCAAGGATGCCGTCCGCGAACTCTCCGATCCCGCGCGGATCGCCGCGATCGCGGCGCGGGCGCTCAGGAGCTAGTCTTCACCCGCTTGGTCAGCGTCCCGTCGGCAAGGTCGCGAAGCGTGTCGCCGTCGATCACTTCCATGACGGTGGTGGTGTAGCTCTCCGGCATCTGGGTCGAGGTCTGCGACTGGACACGGATCCGCATCGACAGCTTGATGCGCTTGTCGCCAGCAGGCTCGGCGGTCCACACGCCCACGATCGGCGCGCTGATCGGCGTCGAATAGCCGGCGGGCGTATAGGCATAGTCGCCGGTGATGTTGCCGTCGGCGCCGAAATCGATGGTGAAGGTGGCAGGCGCGACGGTCCCCGGCGGTCCCTGTCCGGACAGCTGCCACTTGCCGAGCATGAACCGGGTCGTGTCGGCGGCGGCGGCGCTCCCCGGCGTCACCGTCGGAATCGTGTCCTCGCGCGGGATCGCCAGAATGCTGGCGAGGCCGGGATCGTCCTTCGCCAGAATCCAGTTCGGCGTACCGTTCTTCCAGACATAGGTGTCGCCGGTGACGGTGCCCTTCGACACGCGCTCGGCGAGATCGGCGAAATCGAGCGGGCCGACGGCCTTTCCGTTGTCGCCGATGTAGTACTTGGTGGTTTCGTCCGGCAGCACGACGAAGAAGGGAATCGCGACGCCGTCGCGGACGCCGAACTGGTTGAGGTAGATGGTCGGAAGGGCGACCAGATCGTTCCGCGTGTTCCGCGGGATCTGGAGCGTCGCGTAGGGCAGGAAGGCGTACCAGGTCGTGTGGACCGCCTGCCCCTGCAGCGGCATCGCCGGCGTCCCGGTCGCGGCCTCGCCGTTCGGCGTCGCATAGGCCGGATTGACGCTGTGCACCGGCGGGCCGACCGCGCCGGCCCCGCCGCCCGGCGGCGCGCTCGCGACGCGGATGACGACCTGCAACTGGCCGCGGGTATCCGCCGGCACGTCGACGACGCCGGTAAAGACCATCCCGATCACGCCGAGATTGTTGACGTTGTGCTGGACGCCGGTGACCGAGAAGGTGACGCCGGTGGCGACGGCGGGCGGGGTCGTCGGCGGATTGACCGCGACCGGCACTTCGGCCGGACTGGCGCTGTCGCTCGCATCCTTGGCGACATAGCCCTCGCGGACGACGGAGCGGAAATAGGTGTAGTCGATCCAGCCGTAACCGCCATCGGCCCAGCCTTGGCCCCAGGAGTTGATCACCTTGAAGGCATTGCGGGCGTCGTCGTAGCCGACGACCAGCATCGCATGGCCGCCGCGCGGCGGACTGCCGGGGCTGTTCCAGATCTGTCCGCGCTGCAGGTTGATGAGGGCATCGTCGACGACGACGCCGATGATCACCGGGTAGCCGGCGTTCAGCTGCGCCTTGACCTCGCGCGTGTCGTAGATGTTGACCTGCCGCCAGGTATCGATGCGGTAGGGCCTGGCAGCGTTGCGGGCCTCGGGGCTCGGCTGGGCACGAAAATCGGCCGGCGTGTAGGGCATCGCCGAAAGCGGGGCGACGCCCTGCGAGGAAAGCAGGTTCAGCGCGTCGACGAACTGCGAGCCGCCGTCCACGCCATTGTTGATCTGGTTGTAGATGTAAGCCGGGCTGAACAGGTGCTCGGGGTTCTGGTAGCCCCAGCGCAGCTCGAGGTTCTCCTGGTAGGACTTCAGCGCGTAGGCGATCGCCCAGCCGACGCAGGATTGCTGGTGGCCCTGGTCACCGGGCGGCGGCATGCGGTCGCTGAGATCGACTGACGACGGCAGTTCCGCGCCGGAATAGGGACTGGAGGCGAGCGGGATGCCGCGGAGCTGGTCGGCCGGTGTGAAGATGAGGCCGGTGGCCGGTTCTTCCCTGGCGACCTGCGCCTCAACCGAGCCGGCCGTCAGTGCTGCGGCGACGAGCGCGGCGACAACCCACCCAAACCTGTGAAGACGCATTCCCCTCTCCCTCGCCCTAGCTCTCACCGGCGCTTGCGGCGGAAGCATGGCATTCCGGCCGTTCAGCCCGGCGCGCGCTTGTTGAGGCCCCCGCCGGCATCGCGCAGGGTGTCATGGTCGACGATTTCAAGCGGGGTCACGGTCTTCACCGGGCTGGCGCGATCGTTCAGCTTGAAGAGCATGTCGAGCGTCAGGCCGAGGTGCGTGGCGTCGATGCGCGCGGCGATCCATCTGCCGCTGACCGCGATCCTGATCCGCTCCGTGCGGTTGGGCGGCGCGGTATCGAAGGTGCCGGTTATCTCGCCGGTCGGGAGAAGGTTGGCGGTCAGGATCGACGGCGGATTGCCGTTGTCGGGGAAGGTCCAGGTGCCGACCATGTATTCGGTGAAGGCCGGGTCGGCCACCGCCGCCGGTTCGGGCTGCGCCGGCCCGGCGGGCGGGGCGGTTGCCGGCGCGACCGCAGGCCCGGCGGGAACGACGGCGGGACCGGTGGGCCCGGTCGGCGTGGTGACGGCGTCGGCCGGCTGAACCGGAGCGGCGGGCGCGACGTCGGCGACCGCGGGGCCGGTCGGACCGTTGGCCGGTATTGCCGGGCCGGTCGGCGCGACTACTGCCGCGGGCGCGACGGCAGGCGGGGTGTCGGCGGGAGCGGGCGACGGCGCGACGGCCGGCTGCGGAGCCGGCGCCACCGGCAGGACCTCGACCGGCGGCTCGGCGGGCGTTACCGCCGGGCGGTCGGTGCGCCGGTCGTAAAGCACCGCGATCTCGGGCAGGTAGCGGGCCTGCATCCATGCGGCCATGCCCTCCTTCCAGAGGACGGTGTCGAGACGAATTGTTCCGGCTGCCAGGCGTGCGGTCAGCTCGGAAAAGCTGATCGGACCCGCCACGGACCCGCCGTTCTCGAAATAGTACTTCGGGCTGGCATCCGGGCCGGCGCCCATCACGAAGCCCGATCGCTGCGGCGCGGTCGCGCCGTCCTGCAACAGCGCTTCGGCAATGCCGTCGATGACCGAGGCGTGTAGGGCGGGACCGGGCTTGTCGGCGCTCCATGCCGGCGGGGCGGCGATGGCCGCAGCGAGGACGGCGGCTCCGAGGATGGCGCGCAACATCATGCTCTTCGTTCCCTCCCGCGCCGGGGCCATCCGGATCAGGCGACGTTCGCCTTTTCCTTGTCGAGAACGACGTAGCTCAGCGGCAGGCTCGTCGTGTACTTGATCTGCTCCATCGCAAACGAAGTGGACACGTCCGAGATTTCGATCTTGGCGATGAGCCGCTTGTAGAACGCGTCGTAGGAATCGATGTCGGGAACGACGACGCGCAGAAGGTAGTCCACCTGCCCGGCCATCCGGTAGAACTCGACCACTTCGGGGAAGTCGCGGATCACCTCGGCGAAGCGGCGCAGCCATTCCTCATTGTGCTGGTTGGTGACGATCGAGACGAAGGCGGTCACCCGGGCATTGATCTTCTTCGGATCGAGGACCGCGACCCGCCCGACGATAACGCCGTCCTCCTCGAGCTTCTGGATGCGCCGCCAGCAGGGCGTCGTGGACAGGCCGACGCGCCGCCCGATCTCGGCGACCGGAACGGTGGCGTCTTCCTGGAGGATCTGAAGGATTTTTCTATCGAGCCGATCGATCATCGCGGCGATCCCGGTGAGGCAGTTGCTGCACTGGAATATTTTTCTGCTCACCCGGTGTCAATCCGCGGTGCTGCGTTTCCGTCCGTCGCCGGAAAATTAAGCCTTTCCGTTTACGCCTGAGCTTCGAACGGCCGCGGTCAGCACCGTCGGAAGCAGGAATGAGCGCAAGTTCGGGCGACACGCAGAAGACCGCCGCCAACCGGGAGCGTGCAGAGCACCGGCGCGCGGTCGCGCGCACGATCCGCTCGCAGCGCGAGCGCCTGACCTCGTCGACCGGAACGCGCCCCGCCTTCGACCAGGAGCTGATTCTCACCTACGCCCGCAACCGGCTGAGCGCGACCTACGCGCTGCCGCTCCTCGTCGTCACCGTCGCCGCGACCGGGGCGACGTGGATCGGCCCGCCGCGCGTCCTCGCCTGGGCCGCCATCGTGCTGGCCCTGCAGGGCGTGACGATCTGGCTCTGCCGCACGCTGGTCTCCGCCCCGGCGACCGCTGCCGCCACCGCGATGTGGACGCGCCGGTTCACGCTCATCGAAGCCGTGAGCGGCCTTGCCTGGGCGGCGATGCTGGTGATGGTGCCGGCCTATACCGACTCCGGCACGGGACTGGAAATCTTCCAGCTCGCCACCATGCTGGTGATCGTCTCGGTCACCACCATGCTCAGCGCCTCGCTGCCGGCCGCGGCGGTCGCCGGCACGGTGCCAGTCACGCTGACGCTGGCGGCGATCTACCTCACCCACAACCAATTCCTGTTCATCGCGCTGGCGGCGATGGCGCTCGGCACCCAGGTCTTCTTCCTGATCCTCGCCTCGCGACTGCACAAATCGGCGCTGACGACGCTGGAATACCGCGCCGAGAAGGACCTGCTCATCGCCGAACTGGAGACGGCCAAGTCGATCTCCGACGAATCCCGCCGGCGCGCCGAGGAGGCCAATCTCGCCAAGTCGCGGTTCCTGGCGACCATGAGCCACGAGCTGCGCACGCCCCTCAACGCCATCCTCGGCTTTTCGGAGGTGATGAAGAAAGGCGTGCTCGGGCCGATGGAGAACCCGACCTACCGCGACTACGTCGCCGACATCCATGCCAGCGGCCAGCACCTTCTCAACCTCATCAACGAGATCCTCGACCTGTCGCGGATCGAGGCCGGGCGGCACGAACTCTACGAGGAGCCGGTGAACCTGGTCAGCGTGGTCGAGGAATGCGTCCATCTCCTGCAGCTGCGCGCGCGCAACAAGGGCATCACGGTGCGCGAGAACTACCAGCGCGGCCTGCCGCGCATCTGGGCGGACGACCGGGCGGTGCGCCAGATCGTCCTCAACCTCATCGGCAATGCCATCAAGTTCACGCCGACCGACGGCGAGATCGTTGCCCGCGTCGAGGCGGCGCCGGGCGGCGGCCAGCTGGTCTCGATCAAGGATAACGGTCCCGGCATTCCGCCCGAGGAGATTCCGATCGTGCTCTCGCCCTTCGGGCAGGGGTCGCTGGCGATCAAGAGCGCCGAGCAGGGCGCCGGCCTTGGCCTCCCCATCGTCCAGGCCCTGGTGCTCATGCACGACGGCAAGTTCGAGCTGAAATCGAAGCTCCGCGAGGGGACCGAGGCGATCGCGATCTTCCCGCAATCGCGCGTGATGGAAGCGCTCGGGCCGATCGAGGAGGAGGGCGGCGACGAACCGCCGCCGGACTGGCTGAAGGCGGGCTGACTGGCCGAACGTCACGCGTGACGCTATAATCCGGCAATGGCACGTTCCTCAGCCGACCGCATGAAAAATCTCCGGCAACGGCGAAAGGCCGAAGGCTTTCGGGAGCTTCGCCTGCGTCTTCGCGACACGCGGACATCGGCGTTCAGAGCCGAGGCGAGGCGACAGTCGCTGGCCATAGCCCGGTCGGAAGGTGAGAAGGAAACCATGGACTGGCTCGAGGCCGCGCAGGCGGATCTCGCCCTCTCGCCGTACCGTGAATAAGGCGCCGGGCCGCGGCGATCTCGTTGTCGTTGCGCTTCCCGGGGACTACGGGAAACCGCGCCCGGCGGTGGTCATTCAGTCGGATCGGCTGACCGCAATTCCGACGGTGATTGTTTGTCCGTTGACCAGCGAACAGGTCGACGCCCCTCTGGTCCGCCTCACCATCGCGCCGAGCAGCAGCAACGGGTTGCGCCAGCCGTCACAGGCGATGGTCGACAAGCTGCAGGCCATCCGGCGCGAAAGGATTGGCCAGGTGATCGGCCGACTCGACGACGAACTGGTCCGGCAGTTGAACGAGGCGCTGGCCTTCGTCACGGGTCTCGCCGACTAGTCCGCCTTGTCCGACACGCCGGCCTCGGCGAAGGTCGCCATGCCGGCATGGAGGCGGGCGGCGGCCCGGACGATGCCGGCGGCGAGCGCGGCGCCCGTCCCCTCCCCCAACCGCATGCCGAGGTCGAGGAGCGGCTTCGCGTTCATGGCATCGAGGGCGCGGCGGTGCGCCGGCTCGGCCGAGACATGGCCGAACAGGCAGTGGTCGAGCGCCTCGCGGCGTGCCGCGAACAGGACGGCCGCCGCTGCACTTGCGACATAGCCGTCGACGATGACCGGGACGCGGTTCATGCGCGCCGCGAGGATCGCGCCGGCCATCGCGGCGATCTCGCGTCCGCCGAGGCGGCGGAGCACTTCGAGCGGGTCGCCGAGGTGATGGCGGTGGAAGGCGAGCGCAGCTTCGACCGCGGCCCGCTTCCGCGCCAGGCCGGCCTCGTCGACGCCGGTCCCCGGGCCGACCCAGTCCGCCGCGGTCCCGCCGAACAGGGCATTGAAGATCGCGGCGGCGACGGTCGTGTTGCCGATCCCCATCTCGCCGATGCAGAGGAGATCGACCCCGCCGGCGATCGCCTCCATGCCGAAGGCCATGGTCGCGGCGCACTCCTTCTCGTCGAGTGCCGCGGCGCTGGTGATATCGCCGGTCGGGTGATCGAGCGCGAGGTCATAGACCTTGAGGCCGAGATCGTAGGCCAGGCAGATCTGGTTGATCGCGGCACCGCCCGCCGCGAAATTCGCCACCATCTGGGCGGTGACCGCCGCCGGGTAGGCCGAAACGCCGTGGGCGACGACGCCGTGATTGCCGGCAAAGATCGCGACCAGCGGGCGGTGGACGGCCGGCGGCGCCCTGCCCTGCCAGGCCGCCAGCCATTCCGCGATCGATTCGAGCCGGCCGAGCGAGCCGGGCGGCTTGGTCAGGACCGCATCGCGCTTCCTGACGCGCTCGACCGCGCCGCGATCGGCCGGCGGGAGCTTTTCCAGGAGCGCGCGGATATCGTCAAAAGGCAGACCGGTCGGCTGGTTGGGCATCGGAGCACCCGCGGGAGAAAAGACCGGGGCGCCATGCTTCCTTGGCCCGACGGCGGGAAGGTTCTATAACGCTGGCCGACCCACCGCCAGCCGAGGGAGAGCGATGGCCGACGATCCTTTCCGGTCCGAACTCGACGCTCTCTTCATCGACTTCCGCTCCGCGCTCGCCTTCCTCACCCGGATTCCGGGAAGCGTCTTCGGTGCGACCGGCGAGCGGCCGGCTTTCACGCGCGCGGCGCGGATCTTCCCGCTGGTCGGCGGGCTGGTCGGCCTCGTCGGCGGGGCGGTCATCGTGGTCGCGGCGGCGCTCGGCGAACCGCCGCTGATCGCCGCCGGCCTCGGCGTGCTTGCGACGATGTTACTCACCGGCGGCATGCACGAGGATGGCCTCGCCGACACCGCCGACGGTTTCGGCGGCGGTGCGACCGCTGAGCGGCGGCTCGAAATCATGGACGACAGCCGCATCGGCACGTTCGGCGCGGCGGCGCTGGTCTTCTCGATCCTGCTTCGGGTGAGCGCGCTGACGGCGCTCGCCTTCGCCACCGGCTGGCGCGCGGCCTGGTGCCTGATCGCGGCGGAAGCCGTCTCGCGGGCGGCGATGGTCGGCCTCTGGCAGGCGCTGCCCGCCGCACGGGTGAGCGGCATGTCGCAGGAGACCGGGCCGCCCGACCAGCAGGCGATGCTGGTCGGCTTCGGGATCGCCGCGGTCATCGCCCTCGCCACCGTGATCCCGACGGTGGGCTTCGCCGCGGCGATCGTCGCCACGGCGATCGCCGGAGGGGTCGCCTATGCGTTCACCCGCATCTCGGCCAACGCCATCGGCGGGCGCACCGGCGATACGCTCGGCGCCTGCCAGCAGCTCACCGCCGTGGCGTTCCTCGTCACGGTCGTCGCCTTCGTCTGAGCCGTCCGCGGCGATGATCGCCACGCCCTGCATCAAGGTCTGCGTCATCGACCCGATGTCGCGGCTCTGTACCGGCTGCGGTCGCACGCTCGCCGAGATCGGTGCCTGGCGCGACTACAGCGCCGCCGAGCGGCAGGCGATCATGGAGCGCCTGGCGGAGCGCCGCGCCGCGGGCGAACCGGTTCGAAGCGCGGGCCGCGGGCGATGAACCCGTTCCTGCGGTTCCTGATCATCGTCGCCGCCCTCGGTCTCGCCGGCCTCTACCTGTGGAGCAATCCGCCGGCCGGAATGGATCTCCCCCAGGACGACCTGCCGCGGGCAATCGGCCTCGGCCTGGTCCTCGCCTTCATTCTCACCGGCCTTTCCGGAAGCGTCCGGCTCGGCCAGGCGGCGACCGCCATCCTCGGCTGGGGCGCGATCCTGGTCGTGCTCGTCGGCGCCTATGTCAGCCGCGACGAACTGACGGTTCTTGCCGGCCGCGTGCTCGGCGGCATCGTGCCGGGCATCGCGGTCACCCGATCGGGCGACGACGGAAGCGTGGAGAGCGTCTCCTTCACCCGCGCCGGCGGCGGGCATTTCGCGGTGCGCGCGTCCGTCGACGGCAAGCCGGTCCTCTTCATGCTCGATACCGGGGCGAGCTTCGTGACGCTCACCAACGAGGTCGCCGCCGGGCTCGGCATCGATACGGGGAGGCTGCGCTATTCGACCCCGATGCAGACCGCGAACGGCCCGATGCGCGCGGCCTCCGTCACGATCGACACTCTGACGGTCGGGCCGATCGAGCGGCACCGGATGGCAGCGCTGGTGGCGCCGCCCGGCGCGCTCGACGTGAGCCTCCTCGGCATGAACTTCCTCAACACGCTCCGCGGCTACGCGATCAGCGGCGACCGGCTGACGCTGACACCCTAGACGGCGGGCACGGCCCTGTTCGCGGTCGCATAGCGGTTGGCAATGACGCTGACGATCACCAGCTGGCAGAAGTGATAGATCATCAGCGGCGCGATGATGAGGCCGAGCGCCGGGTTGCCGGCGAACATGATGGTCGCCACCGGCACGCCGGTCGCCAGCGATTTCTTCGAGGCGCAGAACAGGCAGGCGATCGTGTCCTCGCGGTTGAACTCGAGGAGCCGGCACGGAATGAGGATCAGCCCATAGACGACCGCGAAGAGCGCGATTGCGCCGAAGACCATCGCCACCACCAGCGAGGCATCGTGCGCGCCCCAGATGCCGGCGATCATCGAGTCGGAGAACGAGCCGTAGACGATGGCGAGGATGATGAAGCGGTCGACCAGCCGCAGCCAGCGGCTGTTCCGCGCCGCCCAGGGGCCGAACCAGCGATGCGCGACCTGGCCGACGAGGATCGGCAGGAGGACGAGGAGCGCGACCTTGCCGATGACCTCGCCGAGCGGGAAGGAAATGCCGGTCTTGGCCGCCAGCCAGGCCATCAAAAGCGGCGTCGCGAAGACGCCGATGAGGCTCGACAGGGTCGCGTTGAAGATCGCGACCGGGACGTTGCCGCCGGCGAGCGAGGTCATGGCCACCGACGAGGAGACGGTCGAGGGAACCGCGGCGATGAAGAAGAAGCCGGTCCACACCTCGGGCGGGAAGACCGGCGCGAGGGCGGCGTGCGCGGCAAGCACGATCACCGGGAAGAGGACGAAGGTGCCGAGCTGGACGACGACGTGCAGCTTCCAGTGCCACATGCCGCGGATCATCTTCTCCGGGGCGAGCGTCAGGCCGTAAAGGAAGAAGACGACGGCAACGCCGTAGGTCGTGATCCATTCGACATGCAGGAACCCGCCTTTGGCGCCCGGCTCCGGCCAGAGGATCGCGGCGGCGACGACGCAGACCAGCGCAATCAGGAACCCGTCGAGCCTGAAGCCGCGCATCCGAGGAACCTCAGGCCGCCGCGGTCTCGACCGGGCCGGAGAGGACCGGGACGGTCGCCGGCGCCCCGGCTTCGACCTCGGCAAGCGCCGCAAGGATCAGGCCGGGCGAGGCGTCGGGGCGCACCGCATCGACGGAGAGGATGCGCCGCCAGGCGCGCGCGCCGGGTCGTCCGTGGAACAGGCCGAGCATGTGGCGGGTGACGTGGGACAGGCGCTCGCCGCTCCGCATGACGGAATCGGCGTAGGGGACCATCGCTTCGGCAACATCGGCAAGATCGGGCGTCTCCGCCGCGCCGTAGAAGCGGCGGTCGATATCGGCGAGGACACCGGGATCGTGATAGGCGAGCCTGCCGAGCATCACCCCGTCGACATGGCGGAGATGCGCTTCGGCCTCATCGAGCGAGGCGATGCCGCCGTTGATGCCGATGAAGGCGTCCGGCAGGCGCTGCTTCAGCCGATAGACGCGGGCGTAGTCGAGCGGCGGCACATCGCGGTTCTCCTTCGGGCTGAGGCCCTGCAGCCAGGCCTTGCGGGCATGCACCCAGATCGCCGAGGCGCCGGCGGCAAGCACGGCATCGGCGAGCGCGTCGAGCGACTCCTCGATGTCCTGCTCGTCGACCCCGAGGCGGCACTTGACCGTCACCGGGACCGAAACGGCGGCGCGCATGGCGGCGATGCATTCGCCGACGAGGGCGGGCCTGCGCATCAGGCAGGCGCCGAAGGCCCCCTCCTGCACGCGGTCGGAGGGACAGCCGACGTTGAGGTTGATCTCGTCATAGCCCCATTCCGCCGCAATCGCCGCCGCCCGCGCCAGCTTCGCCGGCTCCAAGCCGCCCAGCTGGATTGCGACCGGGTGCTCCGCGGGCCCAAAGCCGAGCAGGCGCTCGCGATCGCCATGAATGATCGCATCGGCAGTAATCATCTCGGTGTGCAGCAGCGCCCGGCGTGTCAGCAGGCGATGGAAGAACCGGCAGTGCCGGTCCGTCCAGTCCATCATCGGGGCGATGGCGATGCGGTGCGCGGGGGCGGTCATTTCGGCTTTCAGATGAACCGGAGCGCGGCGAAAGTCCAGAAAAGAGGCTGTCAGACGAGCCGGGCAACCGGGGCGGCGAGATCGCCGCGCGTGCCGACGCGGATTTCGTCGAGGCCGAGCCACATGGCGAGGTGGCGGAGCTCGGCGGCAACCGCCTCGGCGAGCCCGGTGCGCTCGGCCTTCTCCTCGGCGAAGATGCCGTGGGCATGGAGCGTCCCGGCCGGGCGGTCGGCCTTGAGGTCGAGGCGCGCGGCGAGCCGCCCGCGATGGAGGAACGGCAGGACGTAGTAGCCGTACCGGCGCTTTGCCGCGGGCGTATAGATCTCGATCCGGTAGTGAAACCCGAAGAGCCGCGCCGTGCGATCGCGGAACCAGACCAGCGGATCGAAGGGCGAGACCAGGGCCGAGACCGTGTTTCGTGCCGGGGCCTTGGCGCCTCGGGCGAGGAACGCCGGCTGTCGCCAGCCCTCCACGCTCGCCGGCTCGACGCCGCCCTCCTCCACCAGTTCAGCCAGCGCGCGCCTCGTTTCGGCGACCGGCAGGCGGAAGTAGTCGCGAAGGTCGGCGAGCGTAGCGACGCCGAGCGCGACCGAGGACAGCCGCAGGAGGTCGCGGATGGCGTCCCGCTCGGAGGGCGCCGGAAGCGCCAGGACCTCCGCCGGGATCACCCGTTCCGGGAGGTCGTAGACGCGCTCGAAGCCGCGGCGGAACGCCGTGGTCACGCGGCCGGCATCGAAGAGGTATTCAAGGGTCGTCTTGCCCTTGTGCCAGCCCCACCAGGGACCGTTCCGCTTGCCGGGGTCGTCGAGATCGCTTGCCGCGATCGGCCCGCGCTCGCGCACCTCCCGCTCGACGGCGCGGATATAGTCGCGGTGCTCCCTGGCGAATTTCGCGAAGCCGCGGAACTTGCCCTCGAATTTCTCGCCGCGCGCCATCCGCCAGCGCATCAGCGGGTGGAGCCGGAGCGGGAGGAGCGAGGCCTCGTGCGCCCAGTATTCGAAGAATTCGCGGTGCCGCCCCGGGGCGAAAGCATGCCGGTCGAGGCGCGCCCGGTCGTAATTCCCGATGCGGGAATAGACCGGCAGGTAGTGGGTCCGCACCAGCGCACTCACCGAGTCGAGCTGGAGGAGCTGCATCCGGTCGATGGCCGCGGCGACCTTCGGCCACGGCGAACGCGCCTCGCCACGCCCGGCAGCAAAGCCCTGCGCGGCAAGCGCAAGCCGGCGGGCCTCGCCCGCCGACAGGGATATCGATGCTCTGGATTCGCCGCTCACCGTCCGCCGACCTTGGTCGAGGCCGGCGGAGGCGGTCAAGACGCGGGCGGCGTCAGGCGGCGGACGCCGCCGGATCGCCCCCTGGGGCCGGCGCGGGGTTTCCTGCAGGTCGGCGACCGGGCCGAGTGGCGGAGGCAGTTTTCCAAAGAATAACGCCTTGCATTTCTCTCAATCGACACCAGATAAAATCAAGGGAGTCACCATGGACTCTTCGTATTGAAAGTCATTTTCATGCACATCAATAGTAATTCTGCAAAGAGACCATCGCTCGAACTTAAAGCCGTCCCGACGGTTCCGGTCGCGCCGGTTGCCTTCGTCGCGGCGTCGAGGCTGACGCCGCCGGCGGCCGATGCCAAACCAGCCGCAGCCGTCAAGCCGTCGGCCTAGCCCGGTCACCCGGATCGCCGAGGCGAAGGCAAGTGCACAGGCGCGCGATGCGATTGATCCCGATGGCTCTGTCCTTCCCCAACCCCAGCCGGACCTTCGACCAGACGCGGAACGCCGTCCAGTTCCTCGGTCATGACGGGCTGTTCGAGATACGCTTCTTCGTCGAGGCCGGGGCGCTTGCCGAGGAAATCGGCAACGGTGCCAGGATGTCACAGGCACGGTGCCTGACGACCTTCGACCGGCTGCGCGCATCCATCCAAGACGTGGCGCGCGAGGCCTATGCCAGCAAACGCCTGAATTCCTACACGCTGACCGCCGGCGATTTCCGCTAGAGGGCGATCGGTAGAAGGCCCGGCGGACCGGAATGGCCGCGGGCGCCATCCAAGGAGGCACACATGAAAGGCTATCGGTTCGGGCGGAAGCTCCAGTTGCCCTCGACCATCGCGGTCAAACACCAGGTCTTGATGCTGATGCTGCGTGACGAGATCGGCGCGGTCGCCTCGGGTGCCGTTTTCCAGCCGAAGCAGTCGCCCGCGCTGGAAGGTCTGAAACGGCTCCGGCGCTCCCGCTCCGCCCCTGCATTCATCGGCTAGGGCGGTACGATCGGCGACCCGGATCCCGGCGCCGTCGATCCGAAGCCACGGCCGTCAGGCCGAGGCGCCGACCACTGCCAGGCGTTCGCGGGTAGTTCCCCCCGACGGCTGCAGCTTCACCTGCTTTGCCGGGCCGAGACCGGCCAGCATGGCGGCCATGTCTTCCGCCGGGACCGGCCGGCTGATCAGGTAGCCCTGCAGATACTCGCACTGGATGAGGCGAAGCAGGCGGAGCTGTTCCTCGGTCTCGATGCCTTCGGCGATGACGGCCAGGTCCATCGCATCGCCCAGCGAAACCAGCGACTGGATGAGCGCATTGGCGGTCGGATTGACGCCGATGTCGCGGACGAACGAGCGGTCGACCTTGAGCACATCGAAGGGGAACTGGCGCAGGTAGCCGATCGAGGAGAAGCCGGTGCCGAAATCGTCGAGCGACAGGCTGAAGCCGAGGTCCTTCAATGCGGACAGCCGGCGCTTGGCGATGGTCGGGTTCTTGACGATGATGCCTTCGGTCAGCTCCAGCTCGAATTGCGACGGGCTGAGGTCGTAGCGCTCGACAATCGACTGGATGTCGTTGGCGAAGCTCGGCTCGCGCAGCTGGACCGGCGATATGTTGATCGCGACCCTGAGGTCCGGCCACTTCTGCATATCCTGGCAGACGCGGTCGACGACGAGGCGGCCGATATCGTGGATGAGGCCGGTTTCCTCGGCGACCGGGATGAAGACGGCCGGCGAGACGTTACCGAATTCCGACGAATTCCAGCGCACCAGCGCCTCAAGGCTGACGACGCGCATTTCGGCGGCGCTGACCACCGGCTGGTAGAAGACCTTCAGCTCGCGCTGCTCGATCGCCTTGCGAAGCGCGGTCTCGATCTGCTTCTTCTCGAGCGCGCCGGTCTCCATGGTCGCATGGTAGGCAATCGCCTCGCGCTCGGCGCTCGCCTTGGCATGGTACATCGCAATGTCGGCGCGGCGGACGATCTCGGTCGGCGTCATGCCCATGCCGCCGGCGACGGCATAGCCGACCGAGGCCGAGACGTGGAACTCAAAGCCTTGCACCGTGAACGGCCGGTCGAGCGAATGGACGATCGCCGAGGCGGCGCCGGGCGCAGCGTCGCGGGCGGTGCGGCTGGTCATGACCACGGCGAATTCGTCGCCGCCGACGCGGGCAAGCACCGACTCGGGGAGGAGGACGGAGGACAGGCGCTCGGCCAGCAGCTTAACCAGGATGTCGCCGCCGTGATGGCCGATCGAATCGTTGACCGTCTTGAAGCCGTTGATGTCGATGTAGATGACCGCGAAATGGCCGGCGGTGCAGGCTTCCAGCGTCTTCTGCGACTCGACGATCTCGATGAAGCCGGTGCGGTTGAGGAGGCCGGTCATGCGGTCGGTGCGGGCCGCGGTGACGGCTTCCTTCTCGCTGTCGGTCAGCTTCACGGCGAGCCGGCGCGTGCGGTAGGCGGCGATCATCGCCACCACGCAGAAAAGGATGAGCGCGCCGGCGACCGGCGGGGCGACGCGACCGAGGACGGTGTAGCCGGGGTTCGGCGGCGACCAGACGAAGGCGCCGATCTGCTTGCCGTCGACGTCGGTGATGATCGGGAAGCCGGCGCTGATGATTGCCGGGCTGGGCTCGCCGATCTCGAGATGGATGTCGTCGATGAGGAACTGCTTGCCGAGATCGGCGAGACGGTCGTGGTTGAGGTAGACGCCCTGGATGAGGAGCGGCAGCGTATCGGGGTCGGTCGTCGCAGCCCGGGAGACCGGCGTGATGCGGTTGGCCGCCCACAGGACGATATTGTCGCCGTCGCGGAAATAGCCGTAGCCGGCATTGTCGTTGGCGAGCGGCACGCCCTTCATCATTGCCTGGATGCGGCCGATGATGTGCGGGGTGAAGCTGACATTGGGCGGGGTCGGGATCCCCGCCACTTCCCAGTGGTAGTCGATCTTGCCGTCGGTCGAGACGATGACGATGAGGTCGGAGATCTGCGTGTCGGTGACGCCGGAACCGTAGTTCTCGTCGACCCATTCGCGGTCGCCCTTCACGTAGGCGTCGTAACCGGCTTCCCACCACGAATAGTCGTTGGCGAACTGCTTGACGTGGTCCTCCATGGCGCTGATGCCGCCGAGCACCATCGTCTTGGTCGCCTCCTCCGCCTGCTCGTTCTGCCTGGTCGCCATCCAGATGATGGCGATGGTCACCGTCACCAGCGTGACGATGATCTCGGCGACGAGATTGAGCGTGATGCGCCCTGCAATCCTGTAGGCCATGGGCCCAGTTCCCCGGTTTTCCGCCGATAGAGGTCGCAGGAATCGGTTGCGATTGGTTTAAATGGCCGGGGCTGCGGCGGCGCGAGGCGGCCGGCGGAGGGTCCGGTCTGCAGCTCCGGCCGGGCCATTTTTCCTTCGGCTGCCGCCACTTGCGGCGAGGCCCTCCTGCACCCGGAGCCCGCACCACGGCGTCCTCCGTTTATGACCGACTTGGTGAACGGAGGATAAGAGACCATCCACCTCCGGTTGCGCGCGACAGGCGTGCATTGCCACCCGCTTTCCGGAACTATGGTTAACTCCTAGAAACGATTGAGTCTTTCCTCGCCGTCCGGCGACCGCAGGCGGGCGTGGCCGCGCCGCATTCATTGACAGAACGTTAAGCCTAACGCTTAGTAAGAGCGCGGCACGTTAAGTACTCGTTAAGTATCGCGTACGAGGAGGCATCGATGGACGCAGGCATTGCTTCGGCAGTGTCCGCGGCAGGTCGCGTGGAACGGTGTCCGTTCCCCAGGGGCTCTTCCGCTCAATTCGAACAGTGGCTGGCAGAGAGCCTGCAATGCTCCGCCGGCAAACGCGAATTCAACCTCGGCCGGTACTTCGTCGCCCGCTTCCGGAACGGCATCGATTTCGCCGAGGCCCATTCCGCCTTCCGGCGCGAGGCTGCCCTGCACCGCAAGACGGGATTCCTTGCGATCTTCGACAACCCGGCGGCTGCCGAAGCGATGACCGCCGCCGAAGAGCTCGCCCTCCTTGGCGCCGCGGTCGAGGAAGCCGGCCTCACCCAGGACCCGGAGAAGCTCGTCGCCGGCGAGACGCTGGCGACGCCGGTCGACATGATCTGCCCGGTCACCGGCAAGGAGACGACCTACGAGTTCTTCTCGGTCGCGTTCTGCCGCAAGGCCGGCGACCGCAGCGACCCGCTCTACGATCCCTCGCTCAGCGCGCCCTTCACTGCCATCAACACGACCTCGGACGCGTTCGCGCTCGCCATGCTCGTCCGCGACCAGGCGATGCGCGCCTGGGGCAAGGCACCGCACGAGATGGACGACCGCGAGGCGGTCGCCTTCCTGCTGCGCAAGTGCGTGACCGTCTGGCAGAACATGTCGATCAACACGATCCAGAACTACAACCGGGTCGCCGCCGACCCGGCGCGCGCCGTGCACCTGTCGGAGGACCGCCGCACCTGGATCGCCCCGCACAACGACCCGGTTTTCGGCGAACTGAAGAAGTGCCCCTTCTCCCACGAGATGCCGATCACCTACGCCACGCGCCTCACGGCGAAATGGTTGGCTAACCTTTTCGAGGGTAAGGAGGTCACGCCCTCCCGCGACGGCCAGTCGGGCGGCATTCCGGTGTTTGCGGTCGAAGGCATCCCGAGTGAGCTCTACGAGTTCTAGGCGCGCCTCCCGTCCCTCCCTGTCCGCCGCCGGCTGGCGGATCGCCGGTGTTCTCATCCTAATCGGCGCCGAGGCGATCCTCTACGGCTACTCCTACCCGTTCTTCTCGCTCGCCCTCGAGAAACAGGCGCTGCCGACCTGGCTGATCGGCCTCAACGCCTCGATCGCCGGCGCCGGCATCCTCGTCCTCGGGCCGTTCCTGCCGGGACTGATCCGCAAACTCGGCATCAACCTCCTCGTCGGGCTCCTCTTCGCCGGGGCGCTCGCCTCGTTCGGCGCGATCCTCGCACTGGGCGGGGTCGCGGTCTGGTTCGCCGGGCGCTTCTTCATGGGCATGTGCTTCTCGGCGCTGTGGACGACGACCGAGATATGGCTGAACGGCGTCGTCGACGACAAGCACCGCGGCCGCATCATCGGCGCTTCGGGCACGCTCTACGCGGTCTGCCAGTTCATCGGACCGGTGATGCTCGGCTTCACCGGCGCGGTCGGATCGCTGCCGCTCGTCGTGGCGATGATTCCGCTCGCCATCGGTGCCGTGCTCGCCTTCGCCATGCGCGCCAACGGCAAGGTCGCCGCCGGCCACGGCGAAGAGGAAGCTGCCGAGGCCGGCGGGTTCAGGACTGCGCTGGCGCTCGCCGGCCCGGTGATCGCCGCGGCCTTCCTCGCCGGCATCGGCGAGACGGCGCTGCAGAGCCTCCTTCCGCTCTACGGTCTGGCGCATGGGTTGACCGATTCCGGGGCGGCGGCGCTGGTCGCGGTCTTTGCGCTCGGCGAGGCGCTCCTCGTCCTCGCGCTCGGCTGGATGGCGGACCGGTTCGGGCGGCAGATGACGCTCCGCGTCGCGGCGCTGACCGCCACGCTGACGATGGTCGTCCTGCCGTTCGCGGGCTCCCCCTTCCTCCTCCACCCCGCGCTCTTCTTCGCCGGCGGCGGCATCTCCGGGCTTTACGCGCTCGGCGTGATCCTCATCGGCCAGGATTTCCGCGGCCATCGCCTGGCCGTCGTCTCGACCGCCTTCGGCATGGCCTATTCGGCCGGGTCGATCCTCGGCGCGACCCCGGTCGGCTATCTAATCGACCTGTTCGGGCCGGAGGCCCTCCCCGCCAGCATCGCGGTCGGCTTCGCGGGCCTGGCGGTCTACCTGCTCCTGCCGGAGCGGAGGCGCCTCGCCGCGGCCATGCCGGCGGAAGCGGCGGCAAACCAGGCCGCGCCCACGATCCTAGGCATCGACCAGCGCAAACTTGTCGACGTCGAAGAGGCCGAAGTCGGTGATCTTGAGATGCGGAATGACCGGCAGTGGCAGGAAAGCCACCTGCAGGAATGGTTCCGGGAGCGTGCAGCCGAGATCGCGCGCCGCCGCGCGGAGCGCGATCAGATCCCGATGAACGCGCTCGAACGGCTCCAGGCTTATCAGGCCGGCTAGCGGCAGGGCGAGTTCGGCCCGCGCCTTGCCGCCGGACGCCACGACGAATCCGCCGCGGATCTCGATCAGCCGGTTGACCGCCGCCGCCATGTCGGAATCGTCGACGCCGACGACGCAGATATTGTGGCTGTCGTGGCCGACCGAGGACGCGATCGCGCCGCGCTGCATGCCGAAGCCGGTGACGAAGGCGCGGGCGATATTGCCGTTCTTGCCGTGGCGCTCGATCACCGCGACCTTGGCGAGATCGCTCGCCGGGTCGGCGCGGCGCTCGTTGCCGGTCGCCACCACCCGGCGCATGATTCGGTCGGTGACGACGCGGCCATGGGCGACGCCGATCACCGGGATCTCAGCCGTCGCACCGGGGATCTTGAAGTCGGTGGCGGCGACTTTGCGCGCCTTGACGCTGTCGAGCCCGACCGGCGGGACCGGCTTCCGCGCCGCAAAGAGCGCGTCGTCGACGACCCGCCCGGCGGAAATCACAGTCTTCACCGAGCATTCCATCAGGTCGCCGACCAGGACGATGTCGGCCCGCCGCCCCGGGGCGATCATGCCGCGGTCGCGCAGCCCGAAGGCGTTCGCCGCCGACCAGCTCGCAGCACGATAGACGTGGTGGAGCGGCCGGCCGAGCTTGAGGAGCGTCCGCACCATGAAATCGAGGTGGCCCTCCTCCGCGATGTCGAGCGGATTGCGGTCGTCGGTGCACAGGCACATGAAGCTCGACGAATGCTCGTCGAGGAGCGGCGCCAGCGCATGCAGGTCCTTGGTGAGCGAGCCCTCGCGCATCAGCACATAGAGGCCCTTCTGCAGCTTCTCGCGCCCGTCGGCGGCGAGCGTCGTCTCGTGGTCGGTGCGGATGCGGGCAGTGAGATAGCCGTTGAGGTCGTAACCGCGGACGAGCGGCGCATGGCCGTCGATGTGGCCGTCCTGGAAGGCGGCGAGCTTGTCGAGGACATCGGGGAGCCCGGCGAGCACGCCCGGGAAGTTCATGAACTCGGCAAGGCCGATGCCGTGCGGGTGGTTCTTGAGGGGCAGCAGGTCCGAGGCGAGCAGCGTTGCGCCGGACGTCTCGAACGCGGTCGCCGGGACGCAGGGCGAAAGCTGGACGCGGAGGTCCATGATCGTCTCGGCGGCGGAATCGAGGAAATAGCGGATGCCCTCGATGCCGAGGACATTGGCGATCTCGTGCGGGTCGCAGATCGCCGTGGTGACGCCGTGCGGCAGGACGCAGCGGTCGAACTCGGCCGGCGTAACCAGCGACGACTCGACGTGGAGATGCGTGTCGATGAAACCGGGAACGGCGAAAAGCCCGGTTCCGTCGATCTCGCGCCGGCCGGAATAGATCTGGTAGGTGCCGACGATACGGTCCCCGGATATCGCGATATCGGTCCTGGTGACGCCGCCATAGACGATGTCGAGCAGCCCGACATTCTTGATGACGAGGTCGGCCGGCTCGCGGCCCTGCCCCTGCGCGATGGCGGTCTTGAGGAAGGATTGGGTGTCCATCGGCGAAGCTTACGGCGATCCCGCACGGCGGCAAAGTCAGGGGCGTGACGACGGGTGGGGATGGCAGCTCACCCCACCCACCGCTGCTTCGCGGCGGTCCCCCCTCCCCGTTCCGGGGAGGGATGAGCCACGACGCGATTCACTACCTGCGGAGCGGCCTAGTCGTCGCCCATCGCGATGAGGGACGCGTTGCCGCCGGACGCCGCCGTGTTGACCGAGATCGCCTGCTCCAGCGAGAATCGCGTCAGATAGTCCGGGCCGCCCGCCTTCGGCCCGGTGCCCGACAGGCCGGAGCCGCCGAAGGGCTGCGTGCCGACCACCGCGCCGATGATGTTGCGGTTGACGTAGATATTGCCGACCGGCAGCCGCGCGATGACGTGCCCGGCGGTGCGCTCGATGCGGCTGTGGATGCCGAGGGTGAGGCCGAAGCCGGTCGCCGCTATCGCATCGATCAACAGGTCGAGTTCGGCGGAGCGCCAGCGGACGACGTGGAGGATCGGGCCGAAGACCTCGCGCGTGAGTTCCCGCGGCGATTTCAGCTCGATGATGTGGGGCGCGACGAAGCAGCCTTCGCCGCGCGCGCCGCCGGGCACGGTGCCGGCGAAGCGGACCGTCGCCGACTTCCGCATCACGGCGACGTGTTCCTCGAGCCCGCCCTTCGCCTCGCCATCGATGATCGGCCCGACATCGGTCGCGGGATCGGCGGGATCGCCGAGTTGAAGCTCGGCGGCGGCGCCGGCGATCATCTCGATCATACGGTCGGCGACGTCCTCCTGCAGGCAGAGGAGCCTGAGCGCCGAGCAGCGCTGGCCGGCGGAGCGGAAGGCCGACGAGATCACGTCGTCGGTGACCTGCTCGGGCAGCGCGGTCGCGTCGACGATCATGGCGTTGATACCGCCGGTCTCAGCGATGAGCGGGACGATCGGCCCCTTCTTGGCGGCGAGCGTGCGGTTGATCGCCCAGGCGACCTCGGTCGAGCCGGTGAAGGCGATGCCGGCCGCGGCGGGATGCCCGACCAGCGCCGCGCCGACCTTGCCGTCGCCCTGCGCCAGTTGCGCGACCTCGGGCGGGATGCCGGCCTGACGAAGCAGGCGGAAGGCATATTCGGCAACCAGCGGCGTCTGTTCCGCCGGCTTGGCGATGACGGCATTGCCGGCGGCGAGCGCCGCGGTGACCTGCCCAAGGAAGATCGCGAGCGGGAAGTTCCACGGCGAGATGCAGACGAATACGCCGCGCCCGCGCCGGATGAGCACATCGCGCTCGCCGGTCGGACCGGGCATCACCGTTTCGGCGAAGAGGCGCCGGGCCTCGGCGGCATAGTAGCGGCAGAAATCGACGGCCTCGCGAACCTCGGCGATGCCGTCGACCAGCGTCTTGCCGCCCTCCGCGGCGAGGATCGATACGAGGCCGTCGCGTTCGGCTTCGAGGAGGTCGGCGAGCCGTTCCAAGGCCGCGGCGCGTTCTGCGGCGGGCTTGCCTGACCAGTCCGGAAAGGCGCGCCGCCCGGTCTCCATCAGTCCGTCCACCGCCGCCGGATCGGTCTCGACCACCCTCCCGACGACCGTCCTGCCATCGACCGGGCTGACGACGGCGCGGCCGGACCCCGCCGTCAGCGGCGCCTTCTTCCGTCGCCCGGCGATGCCCGCGACCAGCGCCTCCAGTTCACTGCGGTGGCCGAATTCCATGCCACGCGAGTTCTGCCGCACCGGCCGGTAGAGATCGGCGGGGAGCGGAATGCGGGCATTCCGGACCCGCTCGCCCCGGCCGAGCACATCGGCGGGCCGCCGCAGGAGCGTCTCGACCGGCACGTCGCGGTCGCCGGCAATGGCGACGAACGAGGAGTTGGCGCCGTTCTCGAGGAGCCGCCGGACGAGATAGGCGAGCAGGTCGCGGTGGCCGCCGACCGGCGCGTAGATACGGCACGGAATGCCGTCTTCGGCGACCGCTTCGTAAAGAGGCTCGCCCATGCCGTGGAGGCGCTGGAACTCGTAGCCGCCGGTCACGCCGGCCAGTTCGACGATGGTGGCGACGGTCAGCGCATTGTGGCTGGCGAATTGCGGATAGAGGCGCGGCCGCGCGGCGAGCAGCTTGTGGGCAGCGGCGAGGTAGCTCTGGTCGGTCGCGGCCTTCCGCGTGAAGACCGGGTAGTCGTCAAGGCCGCGCTCCTGCGCGCGCTTCACCTCGGTGTCCCAGTAGGCGCCCTTCACCAGCCGTACCATCATGCGCCGCGACAGCGCCCCGGCGAGCGCGTCGCTCCAGGCGATGACGTTCTGTGCCCGCTTGCCGTAGGCCTGGACGGCGAGGCCGAACCCGTCCCAGCCGGCGAGCGAGGGATCGGCGAAGGCCGCGCCGATCACTTCCAGCGACAATTCGAGCCGGTCCGCCTCCTCGGCGTCGACGGTGAAGTTGAGGTCGTGGGCCTTGGCGGCGCGGGCGAGGTCGAGGAGCGCCGGCACGAGTTCGCGCAGCACGCGCTCGCGGTTGACCGCCTCGTAGCGCGGATGGAGCGCCGACAGCTTCACCGATATGCCCGGCCGGTCGGGCAATGCGCTGTCGCCCGCCGCCGCGCCGATGGCCGCGATAGCCGAGGCGTAGGCGGCGAAGTAGCGCTCGGCATCGGCCCTCGTCCGCGCCCCTTCGCCCAACATGTCGTAGGAATGCCGGAAGCCGCGCGCCTCGCTCGCCCGCGCCCGGCGGAGCGCGTCGGCGATCGTCTCGCCGAGGACGAAGTGGTGGCCGAGGACGCGCATCGCCCGCTTCGTCGCGGTCCGCACGGCCGGCCGGCCGAGCCGGCGGACGAGGCCGGCAATCAGTCCGTCGGGGCTCGTTCCCGGATCGACGATGCGGCTCGACAGGCCGAGCGCCCAGGTCGAGGCCAGCACGAACCAGGTGTCCGCCGCGGCGGAATGCTCGCGCCAGTCGCCGCCGCCGAGCTTGTCCTCGATCAGCCGGTCCTGCGTGGCCGCATCGGGCACGCGGAGGAGCGCCTCGGCCAAAACCATCAGCGCCAGGCCCTCCGGCGTCGACAGGCCGAACTCGCGCAGGAAATCGTCGAGCCCGCCGATCAGTCCGGAATGTCCGCGGATCGCTGCGATATAGCGCCGCGCCCGGGTGTCGATACGGAGCTCGGCGAGGTTGTCGGTCGCGGTCTCGGCGATGAAGCGGCGGATCAGCGCCGCGTCGTCCGGCGCGTAAGGCGGGTCGAAAACCGGCAGAGCGGGAGGCGCATCCATCGGGCCGATCCTACCTCAGACCCGCTCCTGCTGCTGCCAGCGCGGCGCAAACAATCCGGCCGGCCGGGCGATGAGGAGCGCCGTCAATGCGAGGAAGCTCGCCACGTCGCGGTAGTCGCCGGCGAGGTAGCCGGACCACATCGCTTCGAAGAAGCCGAGGACGAAGGCGCCGGCGATGGCGCCGCCGAGCGAATTGAGGCCGCCGATGACGGCGACGTAGAGCGCCTTGAGGCCAAGCACGGTCCCCATCCAGAAGGCGACGTTGCCGTAATAGATCGCGATCATCACGCCGGCCGCGGCGGCATAGGCCGAGCCGATGACCATGGTTCCGATCAGCACCGGCCTGGTATCGACGCCGAGGAGGCCGACCATCTTCAGGTCCTGCGAGCAGGCCCGCCAGATGCGGCCGAAGCGGTGCCAGCGCACCACCAGCGCCAAGAGGACCGCGAGCAGGAAGGCGGCACCGAAGACGACCGCCTGGATGATGCTGATCCGGATCGAAAAGGCAGGATCGGGAAACTCGATCAGCGTCCCGGTGAGGATCGGCTTCAGCCACAGGTCCTTGCTGTTGTTGGCGATCCGCATCGCCTCCTCGAGGACGAGGGCAAGGCCGATCGTGGCGATCAGCATGGCGAGCCGCGCCTTGCCGGCGAGCGGCACGACGACGGTTCGGCCGATGACCGAGCCGAGCGCCGCGGTGCCGAGGATGGCATAGGGGATGGCGAAGAGGATCACCGCCAGCGGGAAGTCCCAGGAGGCGGTGATCGCGGCTACCCCGCCGACGGTGAGGTAGGCGCCCCACATGGCGATGCCGCCGAACGCGAGGTTGATGCGGTCGGCGACGCCGTGGACCAGCACATAGGCGACGGCAAGGAGAGCGTAGAAGCAGCTCACCTGGACCGCGTTGATGCATTGCTGCAGGAAGTAGAGCCAGCTCAACCTGTCCGACCATGCTTGCGGCGAGGATTGCCGCGGCAGCACGATTAGCCTATCCCGCCCCGAGGACGAAACGGAGCGTCACCGCCATGATCCTTCGCCGGCTTTTCGTGCTCTTCGCCGGACTCGTTTTGCTTGCCGCCTGCTCGGAGAAGAGCGAGTCGCCCTATATCGAGATTCGCGGCGGCGGGTTCCTGTTCAACTACCGCCTGGCGGAAGCGACCGCCGGCTTCGTCGCAGTGCCGCTGAAGCCCCTGCCCGACGGCGCCGCGATCGAGGCGAGCTTCGAGAATCCGGCCGGCGGCGCGCCGCTCACCATGCGCCAGGCGGCTTCCGCCAGCCAGAAGATGTTCGAGTTCACCACCCCGCCGCTCACCGGCGTGGTCAAGGACAAGCAATACGCCCTGACCGTGAAGCTCGTCGGGGCCGACGGCAAGATCCTGCAGGAGATCCACAAGACGCTGAAGTCGGACCTCGACCAGTCGGTGCTGCCGGCGAAGCCGCCGACGATCGGGCCGGGCTATGCGCCCAACCCGGATGCGGAGAAGCCGTAGCGCTCAGCGCGCCGGGGGAGGCGCCGCCAGCACTTCGTCGAGCCGGTCGTAGCTCCGCCTGACGCCCTGCTCCATGCCGGAGGCGAGCGCGCCGTCGCGCGCCTCGCGCGTCGCGTAGCTGGTGACGATGGTGACCGTCGTGACGCCGCCGGACTCCTCGAAGGTGGTCGTGTTCACCGCCTCGCCCGGATACCACGGCTCGTCGAAGCGCTCGGTGGCGACCATGCGTGCGGGCCGGGCGATTTCGCGGAAGGTCCCGCCCATCCCCATCGTCCTGCCGTCGGCGTCGTTCTTCCAGACATAGCGATAGGCACCGCCGACGCGAAGATCGATGTCGCAGACCGGCATCGACCAGCCGTCCGGACCGAGGAGCCATTGACGGATGTAGCGCGGCTCGGTCCACGCCTCGAAGACCATTTTGCGCGGTGCCGCAAAGGCGCGGACGATTTCAATCTCGCGCTCGCCGCGTGCCGTGACCTTGAATCCACCGGGTGCGTTCATCTTCACTTCTCCTTCGATTTCGAAGCCGGCTTCCTGCCGGCCTTCATCTCTTCCAGAACCGCGTCCAGCCGGCCGAAGCTCGGCTCCCAGAAGCGGCGGTACGCCTCGATCCATCCCGCCGCTTCGGCGAGCGGCCGCGCCTCCAGCCGGCAGGGCCGGCGCTGGCCTTCGCGGCCGCGCGAGATGAGACCCGCGCTCTCCAGAACCTTCAGGTGCTTCGATATTGCCGGCTGGCTCATCGCGAAGGGCCGGGCGAGGTCGTTGACCGAGGCCTCGCCCAGCGCCAGGCGGGCGAGGATCGCGCGCCGGGTCGGATCGGCAAGCGCGGCGAAGGTGGTGTCGAGGTGTGCGGCGGATGGCATGATCCATAACCGTCCAGTTCTATAACTGTTTGGTTATGTATAGCGCCTGCGCCGGCGCGTCAAGAAAAAAAGGGCGCCGCGCGGCGCCCTCTTCCCTGTCCCCGTTGGGGGGGCCGCCTCAGGCGGCGTCCCAGCCCTTCCGGATCAGCTTGTAGCCGTCGCGATAGACCTCTTCCGGCGTCTTCGACAGGTCGCGCCAGATCTTGGTCGCGGCGCCGAGCGCCGGCAGCGCGCGGCCGAACGACTCGATGGTCAGCCAGTTGTCGTAGCCGGCCTTCTTCAGCGCCTTGAAGGTCTTCGCCCACGGCACGTGGCCGCGGCCGGGAACGCCGCGGTCGTTTTCCGAGATGTGGACGTGGATGACGTTCTTCGCGTTCCGGGTATAGGCGCCGACGGGGTCCTGCTCGTCGATGTTGGCGTGGAAGGTGTCGTACATCGTCTTGATCGCCGGGTGGTCGACGTATTCGACGTAGCGGTTGAGGTCGTCCATGGTGTTGGCGAAGTAGCACTCGAAGCGGTTGACGGCCTCGAGCGCGATGCGGACGCCGCGCTTCAGCGCCGCCTCGCCGACCTTGAGGTGGACTTCCTTGGCGCGCTTCCGCTCCTCGTCGGTCGGCGGATTGCCGGAGAAGACCCCGAGCGTCTGGTGGAGCGGCCCGCCGACGACCTTGCCGCCGAAGGCTTCGGTGCAGTCGAGCACCCAGGTGAGATACTTCACCGCGTTCCTGCGCACCGCCTTGTCGGGCGAGATCGGGTTGGCGTCGAGCGACTGGACGATGGCGATGCCGTTCGCCTCCAGCCCCTCGTCGTCGAGCCACTTCTTGATCTTGCGGAAATGCGCCGGCTTCCCTTCGAAGATCGGCACCTCGACGCCGTCGTAGCCGGTCTTCTTGATGTCGGCGAGAAGGTGCCGGTGATCCTCCGTGACGTGCGTCGTCCAGAGCATCATGTCGAAGCCGATCTTCATTTTGGTGCGCTCCCCCGCAGCTGTGTTTCCCGGAACTATAGGCGATGCCGGTTGGCAGGCGAAGCCGCCGCGGAGCGGCACTGGCACGCACCGTCCGACTCCCCTAATTTCGCGCCAGACGGGAGGACAGGAAGATGGCGGAACTCGAGGGCCGCTGCGCCTGCGGCGCGGTACGCTACAGCCTTGGCTCGGCGCCGATGTTCGTCCATTGCTGCCACTGCCTCGACTGCCAGCGGCAGACCGGGAGCGCCTTCGTCCTCAACGCCTTGATCGAGCGCGACCGGGTGCGGCTCCTTTCCGGCGCGACGCACGGGATCCGGGTGCCGACCGATAGCGGCCGGCCGCACGAAATCCACCGCTGCCCGACCTGCGAGGTGGCGCTCTGGAGCCACTATGGCGGCAACGAAAAGATCGCCTTCGTCCGCATCGGGACGCTGGCGCAGCCCGCGGCGCTCACGCCGGACGTGCACATCTACACGCGCTCGAAGCAGCCCTGGGTGGTCATCCCGGAGGGTGTGCCGGCATTCGAGGCTTATTACGACTCGAAGAAGCTCTGGCCGGCGGCAAGTTTGGAGAGACGGAAGGTCGTGATGAGTTTGTAGGGTCGGCTGAGGCGCGAAGCGCCGAGCCCACCGAACTCGACACTCCCGCGATTAATCCGGCTGGGAAATCTCACACTGTCGTTCGTCAGTGTTGCTCAACCATCGAGGTCCTGGGTCTGCAGCGCACCACTTCGTGCTGCGCCGCGCCCGGGACGACAATTCGCGTTGAAGAGCCGAGCAATAATGGTGGGCACGCGCCTTTTGGCGCTTTACCCACCCTACCCAACGGCTGTTTCCTCACACATCTACCCGATCGTCCCCGCGCTATGCGGGGACCCAGGCCGGTGCCAGAGCGCGTAGCGTTGGGAAAGGGTGGCGGAGCAATAATCCCCGCAATCTCGCACCGCGCTTTGCCAGAGCCAGTCTGGGTCCCCGCATGGCGCGGGGACGAGCGGATACGGAATTGAGGTTGAGCGAACGGATGGGCGGGCGTTCTTACACCTTCGTCCAGACGCCCCCGGCCTTGCTCGAGGCGAGCGCGGCCTCGACGAACTCCATCCCGACCAGCCCGTCCTCGACCGTCGGGTAGGTGACACCCGCCTCCGGTTTCTTCCCGCTGCGCGCAGCCCGGATGGCGCGGGCGATCTCGCTATAGAGGTTGGCGAAGCCTTCGAGGTAGCCCTCGGGGTGGCCGGAGGGCACGCGCGAGACGCGGCCAGCCTCCGGCCCCGCGCCGGCGCCGGCGCGCGTGATCAGGCGCGGCGTCTGACCGAGCGCGGAGAACCAGAGATAGTTCGGGTCCTCCTGCCGCCATTCGAGGCCGCCCTTCGAGCCGTAGACGCGGAGCGCGAGGCCGTTCTCGTTGCCGGGCGCGACCTGGCTCGCCCAGAGCATGCCCTTCGCGCCGCCCTTCCAGCGGAGAAGGATGTTGTTGTTGTCGTCGATGCGGCGGCCCTTGACGAAGGTCGACACGTCGGCCAACAGCGAATCGAGCTTCAGGCCGGTGACGAAGCAGGCGAGGTTGTAGGCATGGGTGCCGATGTCGCCGAGCGCGCCGGCGCCCGACTTCTTCGGGTCGGTCCGCCACGCCGCCTGTTTCTGCCCGGTCTTCTCCAGCGGCTCGCTCAGCCAGTCCTGCGCGTACTCGGCCTGGACGATCCGGATGTCGCCGATCTCGCCGGCCGCGATAATCGCCTTCGCCTGCCGGATCATCGGGTAGCCGGTGTAGTTGTGGGTGACGGCGAAAATCTTCTTCGTCCTCTTCGTCAGCGCGACGAGGTCCTTCGCTTCGGCCACGGTCAATGACAGCGGCTTGTCGCAGATGACGTGGATGCCGGCATTGAGGAAGGCGGTCGCGATCGGCGCGTGCATGTGGTTGGGCGTGACGATCGACACCGCCTCGATGCCGTCCGCCCGCTTCGCCTCCGCCGCCGCCATTTTCTGATACGAGCCGTAGGACCGGTCGGCGGCGAGGCCGAGTTCCGCCGCGGAAGCCCGCGCCCGCTCCTTGTCCGCCGACAGCGCGCCGGCGACGAGCACGTAGTTGTCGTCCATGCGGGCGGCGAGCCGGTGCACGGCGCCGATGAAGGCGCCCTGCCCGCCGCCGACCATGCCGTAGCGAATGCGGCCGCCCGCAGCGGCGTCGCTCCGTCCCTCAACCATCTTCGTCTCCCCTTACGCGATGCCGAGCATCTTGCGGTTCGCCTTGTCGTCGGTCTTCGCATCGGCGAAGTCGTCGAAGGCGCGCGCGGTCACCTCGATAATGTGGCTCTGGATGAACGGAGCGCCCTCGCGCGCGCCCTGCTCCGGGCTCTTGATCGCGCATTCCCATTCGAGCACCGCCCAGCCGTCGTAGTCGTACTGGGCGAGCTTGGAAAAAATGCCCTTGAAGTCGACCTGCCCGTCGCCGAGCGAGCGGAAACGGCCGGCGCGGTTCAGCCAGGACTGGAAGCCGGAATAGACGCCCTGCTTGCCGGTCGGGTTGAACTCCGCGTCCTTGACGTGGAAGGCGAAAATCCGCTCGTGGTAGAAATCGATGAACTGCAGGTAGTCGAGGCACTGCAGGACGAAGTGCGACGGGTCGTAGTTGATGCCGCAGCGCGGGTGGTTGCCGACACGCTCGAGGAACATCTCGAACGTCGCGCCGTCCATCACGTCTTCGCTCGGATGCAGTTCGAACCCGACGTCGACGCCCTGGCTGTCGCAGAAATCGAAGATCGGCTTCCAGCGCCGCGCCAGCTCGTCGAAGCCGGCCTCGACCATGCCCGGCGGACGCTGCGGGAAGGGATAGAGGAAGGGCCAGGAAAAGGCGCCGGTGAACGACACCATCGTGTCGAGGCCGAGATTGCGGCAGGCCTTGGCGCCGTTCTTCACCTGCTCGATCGCCCACTTGGTGCGCGCCTTCGGGTTGCCGCGCACTTCCGGGGC
>Ga0070741_10002670_pt1 | contig 46862 bp, 46 predicted proteins | sample Coa_R1_4_FD_66440 | JGI IMG/M metagenome (GOLD analysis project Ga0070741, IMG submission 66440) | Surface soil microbial communities from Centralia Pennsylvania, which are recovering from an underground coalmine fire - Coalmine... | ecosystem: Environmental > Terrestrial > Soil > Unclassified ... | reverse complement strand
GCGCGCGCCACTTTTGCGCGCGCGACGCCGCGGAAGGGATGGGGTGACCGATGGGATTCGAACCCACAACAACCGGAATCACAATCCGGGACTCTACCTTTGAGCTACGGTCACCATAGTTCTGGCCTGCCCGGCGCGACTCGAACGCGCAACCCCCAGCTTAGAAGGCTGGTGCTCTATCCGGTTGAGCTACGGGCAGCCGCCGGGCAAGTTTCCAAACCTGGTCGGGGCGAGAGGATTTGAACCTCCGACATCCTGCTCCCAAAGCAGGCGCGCTACCGGGCTGCGCTACGCCCCGAAAAAGGCGACAAATGATACTCTTAGCGCATCTTCGGGGCAACGCGATTGCTTGCCACGGGGGGGTGTTTCTGATAAAAAAGCGCCTCACTTTTTCAAGGCCCTGTGCACGAAATGGCGGTTGAACTGACGAGAAAGAGCTTCACGCCCTACGCCGCTAAGAAGGGCGAGGAGTACATGAATGCACAGCAGCGCAAGCACTTCCGCAAGATCCTGGAAGCGCTGAAGGCCGAGCTCTCGGAGGAGATCGACCGCACCGTCCACACGATGCAGGACGAGGCGACGGTGTTCGCCGACCCGAACGACCGCGCCAGCCAGGAATCCGACATGGCGCTCGAGCTGCGCAACCGCGACCGCGAGCGCAAGCTCATCAAGAAGATCGACGAGACCATCGCGCGCATCGACGCGAACGAGTACGGCTACTGCGACAGCTGCGGCGTGGAGATCGGGCTGAAGCGCCTCGAGGCGCGCCCCACCGCGACGCTGTGCATCGACTGCAAGACGCTCGACGAGCTGCGCGAGCGCCAGGTCGCGAAATAAGAAGCCGGGCGGGTTTCTCTTGCGAGAAACCCGCGACTTCAGCTCTGCTTCGCCGTCCGCTCTTCCGCGTTGACGGCCTTCATCGATAGCCGCACGCGGCCCTTGTCGTCGGCCTCGAGGACCTTGACCTTGACGGTCTGGCCTTCCTTGAGGTGGTCCGACACCGCGTTCACGCGCTCGTTGCTGATCTGCGAGATGTGCAGCAGGCCGTCTCTTCCCGGCAGCAGCTGCACGATGGCGCCGAAGTCGAGCAGGCGCAGCACCGTGCCCTCGTAGATCTTGCCGACCTCGACGTCCGCGGTGAGCTCCTGGATCTTCTTCTTCGCCGCCTCCCCGCCCTCGGCGGAGACGCAGGCGATGGAGATGGTGCCGTCGTCCTCGATCTCGATCGTGGTGCCGGTCTCCTCCTGGATGCCGCGGATCACCACCCCGCCCTTGCCGATGACGTCGCGGATCTTGTCCGGGTTGATCTTGATCTTGATGATGCGCGGCGCGAACGAGGACAGCTCGCTGCGCGAGCCCTCGATGCCCGATTTCATGATCTGCAGGATGCCCAGCCGCGCCTCGCGCGCCTGGTCGAGCGCGACCTTCATGATGCCCTTGTTGATGGACTCGATCTTCAGGTCCATCTGCAGGGCGGTGACGCCCTTCTCGGTGCCGGCGACCTTGAAGTCCATGTCGCCGAGGTGGTCCTCGTCGCCGAGGATGTCGGAGAGCACGGCGAAGCGGTTGCCTTCCTTGATCAGCCCCATGGCGATGCCGGCGACGTGCGCCTTGATCGGCACGCCGGCGTCCATCAGCGCGAGCGAGCCGCCGCAGACCGAGGCCATCGAGGAGGAGCCGTTCGACTCGGTGATCTCGGAGACCACGCGCAGCGAGTAGCCGAATTCCTCCGGCGAGGGCAGCAGGCCCACCAGCGCGCGCTTGGCGAGCCGGCCGTGGCCGATCTCGCGCCGCTTGGTGAAGCCGAAGCGCCCGGTCTCGCCGGTCGCGTACGGCGGCATGTTGTAGTGGAACATGAAGCGCTCGCGGTACTCGCCGGAGAGCGCGTCGATGATCTGCTCGTCGCGGCCGGTTCCGAGGGTCACGGTGACGAGCGCCTGGGTCTCGCCGCGGGTGAACAGCGCCGAGCCGTGCGTGCGCGGCAGCACGCCGACCTTGACGTTGATCGGGCGCACGGTGCGCGTGTCGCGGCCGTCGATGCGCGGCTCGCCATCGAGGATCTGGCTGCGCACGATCTTCGCCTCGAGGTTGAAGAACAGCTCCTTCAGCTCGTTCGGATCGATCTCGACGCCGATCTGCTTCGCCTCCTCCTCGAGCTTCGCGGCGACGCTCTTGCGGATCTCGCCCAGGCGCGTGTTGCGCGCCTGCTTCTGCTTGATGCGGAACGCCTCGCGCAGGTCGGCCTCGGCGAGCTCGGCGACCCGCTTGATGAGCGAGTCGTTCTTCTGCGGCGGCTGCCAGTCCCACGCCGGCTTGCCGGCGACCTCGGCGAGCTCGTTGATGGCGTTGATCGCGGCCTGCATCTGCTCGTGGCCGTACACGACGCCGCCGAGCATCGCGTCCTCCGAGAGCTCGAGGGCCTCGGACTCGACCATCATGACGCCCTGCTCCGTCCCGGCCACCACCAGGTTGAGCTTCGATTCCTTGAGCTGGCTCGCGGTCGGGTTGAGGACGTACTCGCCGTTCAGGTAGCCGACGCGGCAGGCGCCGATCGGGCCGTTGAACGGGATGCCGGAGAGCGTCAGGGCGGCCGACACGGCGATCATCGCCGGAATGTCGGAATCGACCTCGGGATTGAGCGACAGGACCTGCGCGACGACCTGCACCTCGTTGTAGAAGCCGTCGGGGAAGAGCGGCCGGATCGGGCGATCGATCAGGCGCGAGGTGAGCGTCTCTTTCTCCGAGGGCCGGCCTTCGCGCTTGAAGAATCCGCCCGGGATCTTGCCGGCCGCGTAAGTGCGCTCGGCGTAGTCGACCGTCAGCGGGAAGAAGTCCTGCCCGGGCCGGGCGTCTTTCGCCGCGGTCACCGCGGCGAGGACCACCGTGTCCTCCATCGTGCACAGCACGGCGCCATGCGCCTGGCGGGCGATCTCGCCCGTGGCGAGCGTGACCTGGTGGCTACCGTAGGTAAATGTCTTCGTGATCGGGTTCAAGGGGGATCCTTTGTCGGGACGCGCAAAGAAAAAACGCCCACCGCACCGGTGAGCGTCTCGTCAGCACGTCATTGGAAATGCACTTATTTGCGCAGACCCAGCTTCTCGATGAGGCCGCGATACTTGTCCGCGTCGCTGCGCTTCAGGTAGTCGAGCAGCTTGCGGCGCTGGCTCACCATGACCAGCAGCCCGCGGCGCGAATGAAAATCCTTGGTGTGCGTCTTGAAGTGCTCGGTGAGGCCGTTGATGCGCTCGGTGAGGAGCGCGATCTGCACCTCCGGCGACCCGGTGTCCTTCGCCGAACGCTGGTGCTGCTTCACGACCTGCGCTTTTTGCGCGACCTGCAATGCCATTGGAACGCTCTCCGCTTCTTCGTCTTCAGTGAGCCGGTGATTTTAGCCAAGGCCGGCCCTGATCACAAGTTTTTTCGATGTTTATCAGCCGGTTGCGATGCGGTGAGGCGGACCGGCCGCAAGCCCCCGGCGCCGTCCGCGAAGGCAAGGCCGATCAGCTCGCCGCGGCTGCCGTAGACGGCGCACAGGCCCTCGGCAAGGCCCTCGCGGCGCAGCGCCTGCCCGTTGCGGAACCGCGCCGCGGCGGCCTCGTCGAGCTCGGCCTTCGGAAAGGCCTGATAGAGCGTGGCCAGGGGAATCAGGCGCGCGGCGCGAGCCGGCGGCGCCATGGCCTCGAGCGCATCGAGCGCGGCGGCCTCCTCGAGGCGAAAGCTGCCGGAGGCGGTCCGGCGCAGCGCGGCAAGGTGGGCGCAGGTGCCGAGCGCCCGCCCGATGTCCTCCGCCAGCGTGCGCACGTAGGTGCCCTTGCTGCAGCGGACCTTCAATTCCAGGAACGGCGGCCGCAGGTCGAGCGCTTCGAGCGCGACGATGCGAACCTTGCGCGCCGCGCGCGCCACGGATTCGCCCCGGCGCGCGAGCCTGTAGAGCGGCACGCCGCCGCGCTTCAGCGCCGAATGCATCGGCGGCACCTGCTCGATCTCGCCGCGGAATCTCTCCAGGACGGCCGAGACCTGCGCCGCGCTCACCGCGACCGGCAGCGCCTCGACGACCTCGCCCTCGGCATCGCCGGTGGCGGTGCGCTCCCCGAGCTTCAGCGTCGCGAGGTACTCCTTGTCGGCATCGAGGAGCACCGAGGAAAGCTTCGTCGCCTCGCCGAACAGAACCACGAGGAGCCCGGAGGCGAGCGGGTCGAGCGTGCCGGCGTGGCCCGCCTTTCCCGCCGCGAACGTCCTCTTGATCTGCTGCAGGACCGAATTCGAGCTGCGGCCGACGGGCTTGTCGACCAGCAACGCTCCGTCCAGGCTCACTTTTTGTTGGCCGCGTCGATCAGGCGCGAGAGCCGGTCGCCGCGCTCGACCGACTCGTCGTAGACGAAGCGCAGCTCCGGCGTGGTGTAGAGCTTGATGCGGCGCGCGAGCTGGGAGCGCAGGTAGCCCGCGGCGCGCGACAGGCCCTTGCTCGTCTCGGGCAGCCGCGCCTCGGGCAGCACCGTGAAGAAGATCTTGGCGTGCGACAGGTCGGGAGAAACGTCGACCGAGGTGATCGTCACCATGCCGACGCGGGGATCGCGCAGCTCGCGCTGCAGCAGATCGGAGAGCTCGCGCTGGATCTGGTCGCCGAGCTTCTGCGGCCGCCCGGACGATTTCCTTTCCATCCGCCCTTACAGCGTTCTTGCGACCTCAAGCACCTCGAAGACCTCGAACTGGTCGTTCTCCTTGAGGTCGTTGAAGTTCTTGATGGACATGCCGCACTCGAACCCGGCCTTCACCTCGCGCACGTCGTCCTTGAAGCGCTTGAGGGAGTCGATCTCGCCGGTGTGGATGACCACGTTGTCGCGCAGGATGCGCACCTGCGCGTTGCGCTTGACCATGCCTTCCTGCACGTAGCAGCCGGCGATCGTGCCGACCTTCGAGATCTTGAACACCTGGCGCACCTGCACCAGCCCGAGCACCTGCTCCTTCTTCTCGGGAGCGAGCATCCCGGAGAGCGCCGCCTTCACTTCGTCCACCGCCTCGTAGATGATGTTGTAGTAGCGGATCTGGATGCCGGCGGACTCGGCGAGCTTGCGGGCCGCTGCGTCGGCGCGGGTGTTGAAGCCGACGATGACCGCGCGCGAGGCCATCGCGAGGTTGACGTCGGACTCGGTGATGCCGCCCACCGCGGCGTGCACCACGGTGACCTTGACCTCCTCGGTCGCTAGGCGCGTGAGCGCGTGGATCAGCGCTTCCTGCGAGCCCTGCACGTCCGCCTTGATGACGAGCGTGAGGACCTTCTTCTCGCCTTCGCCCATCTGCTCGAACATGTTCTCGAGCTTCGCCGCCTGCTGCTTCGCGAGCTTGACGTCGCGGAACTTGCCCTGGCGGAAGAGCGCGATCTCGCGCGCCTTGCGCTCGTCGGCGAGCACCATCATGTCCTCGCCTGCCGCCGGGACGTCGGACAGGCCCTGCACCTCCACCGGGATGGAGGGGCCCGCCTCCTGCACCGGCTTCGCGTTCTCGTCGAGCATGGCGCGCACCCGGCCGTAGACGGCCCCGGTGAGCACGATGTCGCCCCGGCGCAGCGTGCCCGATTGCACGAGCAGCGTGGCGACCGGGCCGCGGCCCTTGTCGAGGCGCGCCTCGATGACGACGCCCTTGGCCGGCGTGTCCGAAGGCGCCTTGAGCTCGAGCACTTCCGCCTGGAGCAGGATCTGCTCGAGGAGCTCGTCCACGCCCTGGCCGGTCTTCGCCGACACCGGGACGACGGGCGAGTCGCCGCCGAACTCTTCGGGCACGACCTCGTGGGCGAGCAGGTCCTGTTTCACCTTCGCGGGATTCGCCTCGTGCTTGTCGATCTTGTTCATCGCCACGACGAGCGGCACCTTCGCCGCCTTGGCGTGGTTGATCGCCTCGATCGTCTGCGGCATGACGCCGTCGTCGGCCGCCACCACGAGCACCACGATGTCGGTCACCTTGGCGCCGCGCGCGCGCATGGCGGTGAACGCCTCGTGGCCGGGCGTGTCGAGGAACGTCACGATGCCGCGCGGCGTCTGCACGTGGTATGCGCCGATGTGCTGGGTGATGCCGCCGGCCTCGCCTGCCGCGACCTTGGTGCGGCGGATGTAGTCGAGGAGCGAGGTCTTGCCGTGGTCGACGTGGCCCATGATGGTCACCACCGGCGGCCGCGTAAGCGCCTCGGCTTCGTGCTCCTCCGGCTCTGCGAGGTAGGCCTCCGGGTCGTCGAGCTTGGCGGCCTTCGCCTTGTGGCCCATCTCCTCCACGAGGATGATGGCCGTCTCCTGGTCGAGCACCTGGTTGATCGTCGCCATGGTGCCGAGCTTCATGAGGGCCTTGATGACTTCGGCGGCCTTCACCGACATCCGGTGCGCGAGCTCGCCCACCGTGATGGTCTCGGGCACCGCGACCTCGCGCACCAGCGGCTCGGCCGGCGCGAAGCTGGCCTGCTCGGCGCCGGCAGGCTGGCCGCGGTGGCGGCCGCCGCCGCGCGCGTGCCAGCCGCCCACGCCGCCTCCGGCGTCGCCGCGCGTCTTGATCTGCCGGCGGCGCTGCGAGTCGTCGCGCAGCACGGTGGTCGGCTTCGCCTTCTTGGGCTTCTTGTCGGTTTTCGCCTCGGTGGCGGGCTTCGGCGCATGCAGCGTCGTCGCCGGCCCCGCGGGCTGCGCCGCCGCGGCGGCTGCGGCCGCCGCCTTCTCCTCGGCCTCGCGCCGCTCGCGCTCCTGCTTCTCGCGCAGCTCGGCAGCCTGCAGCTCGGCGAGCTGCTGCTGGCGCTTCGCCTCTTCCTGGCGCAGCTCGATCTCCTTCGCGTCCACCGGCGCCGCCGCCGGCGGCGGCGCGGGGGGCGCCTCGGCCGCGACGGCCGCGGCGGTGACCTCGGCCGGGTCGCGCTTGACGAAGACGCGCTTCTTGCGCACCTCCACCTGCACCGTGCGGTACTTGCCGGTGGCGTCGGTCTTGCGGATCTCGCTCGTCTGCTTGCGCGTCAGCGTGATCTTGTTCTTGCTCTCCACCGAGCCGTGGGTGCGCCGCAGGTACTCGAGCAGGCGCGACTTGTCCTGCTCGCTGAGCTGGTCGGTGGGCACCTTCTTCTCGACCCCGGCCGCGCGCAGCTGCTCGAGCAGGACCGAAGGCGGAACCTTCAGCTCGCTCGCGAATTGGGCAACGCTCGTCTGCGCCATCGTTATGCCGATTCCCTGTTTTCTTCCTGCGCGAACCAGTGCGCCCGCGCCGCCATGATGAGCTTCTTCGCCTTTTCCTCGTCAAGGCCGGTGAGCTCCGAGAGCTCGTCCACGGCGAGGTCCGCGAGGTCGTCGCGCGTCTTGATGCCGCCCTCGGAGAGCTTCGCGGCGAGCTGCGTGTCCATGCCCTCGAGCTTGAGGAGCTCCGGATCGACGCCCTCGACCTTCTCCTCGTTGGCGATCGCGGCGACCAGCAGCGCGTTGCGCGCCCGGTTGCGCAGCTCGTTCACCGTGCCCTCGTCGAAGGCCTCGATCTCGTTGAGCTCGTTGATCGGCACGTAGGCGATCTCCTCGAGCGTGGAGAAGCCCTCCTCGATCAGGATGTTGGCGACTTCCTCGTCGACGTCGAGCTTCTCCATGAAGTGCTGCTTGATGCGGCCGCTTTCCTCCTGCTGCTTCTTGGTCGACTCCTCCTCGGTCATCAGGTTGATCTGCCAGCCGGTGAGCTCCGAGGCGAGCCGCACGTTCTGGCCGCTGCGGCCGATCGCCACGGCGAGGTTCTCCTCGTCGACGACGACGTCCATCGCGTGCTTCTCCTCGTCCACCACGATGGACGACACCTCGGCGGGCGCCAGGGCGCCGATCACGAACTGCGCCGGATCGGCCGACCAGAGGACGATGTCGACGCGCTCGCCCGCAAGCTCCTGCGTGACGGCCTGCACGCGCGAGCCGCGCATGCCGACGCAGGTGCCGATCGGGTCGATGCGCTTGTCGCTGGTGAAGACGGCGATCTTCGCCCGGATGCCGGGGTCGCGCGCCGCGGACTTGATCTCGAGCAGGCCTTCCTCGATCTCGGGGACCTCGAGCTCGAAGAGCTTCATGATGAACTGCGGCGCGGTGCGCGACAGGATGAGCTGCGGGCCGCGCGCCTGGCGATCGATCTTCATCACCCAGGCGCGCACGCGGTCGCCCACGCGCAGGTTCTCCTTCGGGATCATCTGCTCGCGCGGCAGCAGCGCCTCGAGGCGGCCGGACTCGATGATCGCCGAGCCGCGCTCCATGCGCTTCACCGTCCCGGTGACCAGCTCGTCGCCGCGCGAGAGGAAGTCGTTCAGGATCTGCTCGCGCTCGGCGTCGCGGATGCGCTGCAGGATCACCTGCTTCGCGGTCTGCGCGCCGATGCGGCCGAACTCCACGTTCGGGATCGGCTCCTCGATCACGTCGTCGATCTTGGCGTCGGCCTTGCCGCGGTCCTGCGCCTCCTCGACGGAGAGCATCTGCGCCGTGTTCCAGTCCGGGGCGTCGTCCGGGCAGACGCGCCAGCGGCGAAAGGACTCGTACGCGCCGGTGTTCTTGTCCACCGCGACGCGCACGTCGACGTCCTCGGTGTACTTCTTCTTGGTCGCCGAGGCGAGCGCGAGCTCCAGCGCGCCGAACACGATGTCGCGCGGCACGTTCTTCTCGCGCGCGAGCACGTCGGCGAGCATCACCAGTTCACGGTTCCCAGCACTCAGGTTCGTCGTTGCCACTTGATCCTCACAGTTCCGGCACCAGCCGCGCCCGGTCGACCTCGTCGAGGCCGAGCACGACGGTCCTTCCATCCGCTTCCAGGCTCACCTGCCCTTCCCGGGCCGCGAGCAGCGTTCCGACAAAGCGCCGCCGCCCGGTTGCATCCGGCCGGCGCATGCGCACGTCGGCCTTCTTGCCGACGAAGCGCGCGAAATCCGCTTCTTTCCGCAGCGGCCGGTCGAGCCCCGGCGAGGACACTTCCAGCCGCTCGTAATCGATCCCTTCCACCGGCAGCACGCGGGAAAGCTGCCGGCTCACCTCCGCGCAGTCGTCCACGTTGACGCCGCCCGGCTTGTCGATGAAGACGCGCAGCAGCCGGCCGCCGCCCGACGCCTGCACGTCGACCAGCTCGTAGCCCATGCCCGCCACCGCGGGCTCCACCGTCGATTCAAGTCCCGCCATAAACAAAAAATGGGCCGAAGCCCATCTTTCCCCGCGCCTTGCAAATGCCCTTCAAAGCTTTTGAAGTATAACCGGATTTCCCATTTCGCGCCAGCGCCCTGGAGCGAGATCACGAGGCAGCTCGACCGGCCCGTAGCGCACGCGGATGAGGCGGCTCACGCGCCCGCCGACCGCCTCGAACATGCGCCTGACCTCGCGGTTTCGCCCCTCCCTGAGCACCACTCGATACCAGCGGTTCGCGCCGCTGCCCTCCCGGATGGGCTCTATGGCAACGAAAGCCGCCACGCCGTCTTCCAGCGGCACTCCGCGCTTCAGCTTCTCAAGTGCCTCCGGCGCCAAGCGCCCCTGGACCCGGGCTTCGTATTCGCGCTCGATCTCGTAGCGGGGGTGCATCAGGCGATTGGCGAGCTCGCCGGAGTCGGTGAAGAGCAGCAGCCCGGCGGAATTGAGGTCCAGGCGCCCGACGGCCACCCACCGGCCGGGCGGAAGGCGCGAAAACACCGTGGCGCGGCCCTCCGGATCGTGTCGCGTGACGAGCTCGCCTTCGGGCTTGTTGTAGAGAAGGACACGAATGCCGCTTGGCGGCGCGAGCGCGACGGCTTTTCCGTCCACGCGCACATCCTCGCCCGGGGCAGCGCGATCCCCGAGCTTCGCCACCCGGCCGCGCACGGAGACGCGCCCGGCAGCGATCCAGGATTCGATCTCGCGCCGCGAGCCCAGCCCGGCGGCGGCGAGCAGCTTCTGGAGCCGCTCAGCCGTCGGTGCCGGTGGCGGCTTCTTCCGGGCTGGATTCTGGATCAGCGGGTTCCGGCTCGGCCGGCCGGATCTCGGCATTCGCCACGGGTTGCGGCTCGAGGGCGAGCGTCTTCGCGATCTCCTCGAGCGGCGGCAGCTCCTGCAGCGAGCGCAGGCCGAGCTCGTCCAGGAACTTGCGGGTGGTGGCATAGAGCGCCGGCCGGCCCGGGGTCTCGCGATGCCCTACGACGTCGATCCAGCCGCGGTTCTCGAGCGCCTGGATGATCTGGGTGGTGACCGTTACGCCGCGGATGTCCTCGATGTCGCCCCGCGTGACCGGCTGGCGGTAGGCAATGATGGCGAGGGTCTCCATGACGGCACGCGAGTAGCGCGGCGCTTTCTCGGGGAACAGCCGCTCGACGTACGGCTGGAAATCGGCCCGGGTCTGGAAGCGCCAGCCGCTCGCCACCGACACCAGCTCGACCGCGCGCCCGCTCCATTCTTCGCGCAGCTCGTCGAGGAGCTTGCGGATCGCGTCGACGCCAACCTCCTGATCGAACAGGCGCTTCAGCTCGAGCGGCGTGAGCGGCTCCTGCGCGGCGAGCAGCCCCGCCTCGAGGATGCGCTTCAGGTCAGCGGGACTCTGCATGGCCCAATTTTACGTAAATCGGCGCGAAATTCTCGGACTGCGTGATCTCGATCAGCAGCTCCCGCGCGAGCTCGAGGAGCGCGAGGAAGTTGACCACCAGCACCGACACGCCCCGCGAGGGCTCGAAGAGCTCGCCGAACTCCAGCACCCGGCGCTCCTGCAGCCGGCGCAGGATCGTGCTCATGTGCTCGCGCACGGACAGCTCCTCGCGCGAGATGTGATGGTGCCGTGCCATGCGCGCGCGATGCAGCAGGCCGCGCCAGGCCTCGGCGAGGTCCTGCGGGTTCACGTCCGGCAGGCGCTCGCTGATGGTCTTCTCGATCCAGACCGAGATCGCGATGACGTCGCGCCCGACCTGCGGCAGCTCGTCGAGGGCCTGCGCGGCCTTCTTCATCTGCTCGTATTCGAGCAGCCGCCTCACGAGCAGGGCGCGCGGGTCCTCCTCGAGCGGCTCGGCCGCGGGCGGCCGCGGCAGCAGGAGCCGCGACTTGATCTCCATCAGCATCGCCGCCATGACGAGGTATTCGGCGGCGAGCTCCAGGTTGCGGCTGCGCATGATCTCGACGTACTCCAGGTACTGCCGCGTGAGCGGCGCCATGGGGATGTCGAGGATGTCGAGGTTCTCCTTGCGGATGAGGTAGAGCAGCAGGTCGAGCGGCCCCTCGAAGGCCTCGAGCACGATCTCCAGGGCGTCGGGCGGGATGTACAGGTCGTGCGGCAGCTCGACGACCGGCTCGCCGTAGATCTTTGCGGCGACCACGGCGCTCATGAGTAGAAAAGTCCCATCGCTTCGCGTACCTCACGCATGGTTTCCTCCGCCAGCCGCCTCGCCTTCTCGCCGCCGTCGGCCACGATCTTCTTCGCGAGCGTCGGGTCGTCCAGGTAGGCCTGCGCCCGCGCGCGGATGGGCGCGAGCTCGGCGTTGATCGCCTCGATCACCGGCTGCTTGCATTCGAGGCAGCCGATGCCCGCGCTGGTGCAGCCCTGCCGCACCCACTTCTTGCGCGCCTCGTCCGAGTACACCTTGTGCAGCTCCCACACCGGGCACTTGTCCGGGTTGCCCGGGTCCGTGCGCTTCACCCGGGCCGGGTCCGTCGGCATGGTCTTGATCTTCTTCGCGACCGCCTCCGGCTCCTCGCGCAGGGCAATGGTGTTGCCGTAGGACTTGGACATCTTCTGGCCGTCCAGGCCCGGCATGCGCGAGGCTTCGGTGAGCAGCGCCTCGGGCTCGACCAGGATCTTCTTGCCGCCGCCTTCGAGCCAGCCGTAGAGCCGCTCGCGGTCCACGCGCGCCAGGTTCTGCTGCTCGTCGAGCAGCGCCTGGCCGCGCTGCAGGGCCGCAGCGTCGCCCTGCTCCAGGAACTTGGTGCGCAGCTCGTTCAGCAGGCGCGCCTTCTTCGTGCCCATCTTTTTCACCGCCGCCTTGGCCTTGTCCTCGAATCCGGGCTCGCGGCCGTAGAGGTGATTGAAGCGCCTCGCCACCTCGCGCGTGAACTCGACGTGCGGCACCTGGTCCTCCCCCACCGGCACGTAGCGCGCCCGGTAGATGAGGATGTCCGCGGACTGCAGCAGCGGATAGCCGAGGAAGCCGTAGGTCGAAAGGTCGCGGTCGGCGAGCTTCTCCTGCTGGTCCTTGTAGGTCGGGACGCGCTCGAGCCAGCCGAGCGGCGCCATCATCGAGAGCAGCAGGTGCAGCTCGGCGTGCTCGGGCACCTGCGACTGGATGAAGATCATGGACTGCGCCGGATCGACGCCCGCGGCGAGCCAGTCGATCACCATGTCCCAGCAGTTCTTCTGCACGTCGCCCGGCGCCGCATAGTCGGTGGTGAGCGCGTGCCAGTCGGCGACGAAGAACAGGCACGGGTACTCGGCCTGCAGGCGGATCCAGTTCTTCAGCACGCCGTGATAGTGGCCCAGATGCAGCGCGCCCGTGGGGCGCATGCCGGAGAGGACGCGGGTCTCGTACAAGCCGCCGGCCCTACAGGAAGACGAACGCGCGGATGAGCGCGTCGGACTCGACGACGAGCGGATTCAGCACGATTCCGAGGGAATTCGTGAACAACAGGACCAGCAGGATCGCGAGGCCGTAGGGCTCGAGCTTCGCGAAGCGCCACGCCGCCCGGCCCGGAAGCACGCTGGTCAGGATGCGGCCGCCGTCGAGCGGCGGGATCGGCACGAGGTTGAGAAGCATGAAGATCAGGTTGACGAGCACCCCGGCGGCGCCGGCGCCGACGAGGAACTCGGCCGCGCCGTGGCCGTGGCGCAGCGCCGTCTCGACGACTGCCCCGGAGCCGTGGCGCGCGACCTCCATCCAGGCGTCCTCGCGGCCGCTCGAGAGCATGCCGACGCGGGAGAGCACGCCCCAGACCAGCGCCTGCACGAGGTTGGAGAACGGGCCGGCGGCCGCGACCCAGGCCATGTGCTGCTTGGGACGGCGCAGCGCCGAGTAGTTCACAGGGACCGGCTTCGCCCAGCCGAAGAGCACGCCGGTGCCGCCGGCGACCTTGGAGGCGAGCAGGATCACGATCGGCACGAGGATCGTTCCGACGAGGTCGATGTGCCGCAGCGGGTTGAGGCTGATGCGCCCCTGCGCGAAGGCCGTCATGTCGCCGAACTGCCGCGCGACGTAGCCGTGCGCCGCCTCGTGCAGCGTGATCGCGAACAAAACCGGAAGCGCGTAGATCGCGACTGTCTGGACGAGATTTTCCACTTGGTTTGCCGGCGATCTTATCAGACCGCCTGCACCACGAAGGGCTCGAGCGAGCCCTTCCCCTTGCGCAGCACGACAGGCTCGGCGCCGGTGAGATCGATGACCGTGCTCGGCTGCGTGCCGCACGGCCCGGCGTCGAGGACGAGGTCGAGCTGGCGCTCCAGCCGGAGGCGGATTTCGGCGGCGTCGGAGAGCGGCGCCGGCTCTCCCGGGAGCGAGAGCGTCGCCGAAAGGAGCGGCTCGTCGAGCTCGAGCAGGAGCGCATGCGCGACCGGATGCGCGGGAACCCGCACGCCGATCGTCCTGCGCCGCTCGTGCAGCAGGCGGCGCGGCACCTGCCGGCGCGCCTTCAGGATGAAGGTATAGCTGCCCGCGAGCTTCACGAAGCGGAACGCAGCGTCGTCCACGATCGCGTATTCGGCGATCTCCGAGACGTCGCGGCACATCAGCGTCAGGTGATGCCGCTCATCGAAGCCGCGGAGCCTGCGCAGGCGCCCGACTGCCCGCGCGTCGCCGAGCCGGCAGCCGAGCGCGTAGCACGAGTCGGTCGGATACGCGATCAGAGCGCCGTGGCGCACGAAATCGGCCGCGCGCCGGATGAGGCGCAGCTGCGGATGGGTCGGATGGATCTCGAAATACTGCGCCATCAGGGGCCCAGGAAATCCTCGAGGAGCCGCGCCACGGCTTCGGGCTGATCATGGTGCAGCATATGCCCGGCGCCTGCGACCGTGGCATGGCGTGCATCGCGGAAAGCCGAGCGCCGCTCGGCGCAGTCGGCCGCCGTGAGCCCGATGCGCTTCGCCGTGTCGGAGTCTGCGCCCTCCACCCAGAGGACCGGCGCCCGGACCTCGCGCCAGCAGGCGCGCACTTCCTCGTAGCGATAGAGGACCGGATTCACGACCTTGTGGGCCGGATCGCCGCGCAGCGTCACGCTGCCGTCCTCATTCTCGCGGCCCCAGTGCCGCGCGAGGAAATGCGCCTTGTCGCCCGCGAGGCGCGGGTTGCCGCCGACCAACCGCTCTTCCAGCTCGGCGAAGCTGCGATACGGACGCAGGCCGGGCGGATCGCGCAGCTCCTCGAGCCAGCGGGCGTAGCGCTTCGGGGCCTGCTCGGCGCGGGTGGGCGCGAGACCGAATCCCTCCAGGTTGACGAGCTTCGCGACGCGCGCGGGCTGGATCCCGGCGTACATCGCGGCGACGTTGCCGCCCAGGCTGTGCCCGACCAGATTCACGGGCGCTTGCGGCTCGACGTGCGCGAGCAGCGCATCGAGGTCCGCGATGTAGTCGGGAAACCAGTAGCAATCCGCCCGGCCCCATTGCGTCAGCCCGTAGCCGCGCCAGTCGGGGGCGTACACGTCCCAGCGCCCGCGCAGCGCGTCCACCAGGAACTGGAAGGAAGCCGAGACGTCCATCCACCCGTGCAACAGCACGAGCTTCTTCGCGCCCGGCGCAACCCAGCGGCGCACGTGATAGCGCAGCCCGCGCACTTCCAGGAAATGCGATTCGCTCGTCCTCATTGCAGGAACCGGAAATCCACCGCCGGGGGCCGCCCGGCCACGAGATCGGCGAGCGCCCGCCCGGACCCGCAGGCGAGAGTCCAGCCGAGCGTGCCGTGGCCGGTGTTGAGGAAAAGACCGGGGTAGCGCGCGCGCCCGATCAAGGGAACGTTGTCCGGCGTCGCGGGACGCAGTCCGGCCCAGCGGTCGACCACCGCGCAGGAGGCGAGCGGCGGGAATAGCTCGCGGACCCGGGCAACGATGGCCTCGCAGCGCGCCGGGTTGAGCGTCGTGTCGTACCCGGCGAGCTCGGCCGTGCCGGCGGCGCGCAGCCTCTGGCCGAGGCGCGAGATCACGATCTTCTTCGCCTCGTCGTTCAGGCTCACGCGCGGCGCTGCCGCTGCCGCGGCGCCCAGATCGAAGGTCACGGAATAGCCTTTCAGCGGATAGACCGGGATGTTGATGCCGAGCGGCGCGAGAAGAAGCGGGCTGTAGCTCCCGAGGCACACGACGTAGGCGTCGGCCTGGAGGGTGCCCTCGCCCGCGAGGCGCACGCCGCGGATGCCCCGCGCATCATGGTCCATCCCGGTGACGGCGCTATTCCCGCGGAAAACCACGCCGCGCGCCGCGCAGAGGCGCGCGAGCTCGCGCGTGAATTTGTGCGCGTCCCCGGATTCGTCCTCGGGCGTCAGCACGCCGCCGGCGACCCGGGCAGCCGATGCGCCGAGCGCCGGCTCGATGGCAAGGCATTCCTCGCGCGATTTCACTTCTCGCCGGATGCCGAGCGCGCGCATCGCCTCGGCATGGCGCGAGAGCGCCCGGAAGTCCTGCGCGTCGGTGCAGAAATGGAGGATGCCCAGGGTGAGCGCGTCGTATTCGATGCCGGTGCGGCCGCGCAGCTCGTCCAGGCAGCGGCGGCTGTAGGCCGCGAGGCCCGCGAGCGCCCTGCAGCTCGCCTCGAAGCGCCCGGGCAGGCATTCCGCGAGAAAGCGCAGACCCCATTCCCACTGCTTCCAGTCGGCGCGCGGGCGAAAGAGAAGCGGCGCATCCTCGCGCCCGAGCCACTTCAGGATCTTGGGCACGACCGCGGGCTTCGCCCACGGCTCGGCGTGCCCCGCGGAGATCTGGCCGCCGTTCGCGAGCGAAGTCTCCAGGCCGGGCGCCTCGCGCCGGTCGAGCAGCGTGACCTCGTGCCCGTCTTCGGCGAGGTACCACGCGCTGGTGACGCCGATCACGCCGGCGCCGAGGACGGCGATTTTCACTGCATTATGATAGGCGCCCCATGCCCCTCTTCTCCATCGGCGGCCGCGCGCCGCGCCTCGTCGGCACGCGCCATTACGTCGCGCATGACGCCGACGTCATCGGCGACGTGACGCTGGAAAACGACGCGAGCGTCTGGTTCCAGGTCGTGCTGCGCGCCGAGAACGACCGCATCCACATCGGAGAAGGCTGCAACGTCCAGGACGGCTCGGTGCTCCACGTCGATCCGGGATTTCCGCTGACGCTGGCGCGCAACGTCAGCATCGGGCACAAGGCGATGCTCCACGGCTGCACGGTCGGCGAAGGCTCGCTCATCGGCATCAACAGCGTCATCCTGAACGGCGCGCGGATCGGCCGCGGCACGCTGGTCGGCGCGAACACCCTCGTCCCGGAAGGCAAGGAGATCCCGGATGGCGTGCTCGTCATCGGCTCGCCGGGAAAAGTCGTGCGCGAGCTGAAGCCCGAGGAGCGCGAGGGCTTGCTGCGGATCGCCTCGGGGTACGTCGAGCGCGCAAGCCTCTACCGCGCGGATCTCAGGCAGATCAAGGCTACTTAGGCGCCATCCGGATGGCGCCGTCGAGGCGGATGGTCTCGGCGTTCAGCATCTCGATCTCGACGATCGCCCTCACGAGCTGCGCGTACTCGCCCGGCCGCCCGAGCCGCGAGGGAAACGGCACCTGCTTCGCGAGCGATTCCTGCGCCTCCTTCGGCAGGCCCTTGAGCAGCGGCGTCTCGAAGAGCCCGGGCGCGATGGTGCACACGCGGATGCCGTTGCGCGACAGGTCGCGCGCCACCGGCAGCGTGAGGCTCGCGATCCCGCCCTTGGACGCCGAGTAGGCCGCCTGCCCGATCTGGCCGTCGTACGCGGCCACCGAGGCGGTGTTGACGATGACGCCGCGCTCGCCGCTCGCGTTCGGGCTCGCCTTCGCCATCGCGTCGGCGGCGAGGCGGATCATGTTGAACGTACCGACGAGGTTCACGTTGATGACGCGCGCGAAGCGGGCGAGATCGTGCGGCGCCTCCTTGCCGAGCGTGCGCTCGGCGAGCGCGATGCCGGCGCAGTTGACCAGCACGTGCAGGCCGCCGAAGGACTTGAGCGCCGCCTCCACCGCCGCCTTGCCGTCGGCTTCCGAGGAGACGTCGCACTTCACGTAGCGCGCGCCGATCTCCTTCGCATACGCCTCGCCGTCCTGCACGTCGGCGATGAGCACCTTGGCGCCGCCTTCGGCCGCCATGCGCGCGGTCGCGGCGCCGAGGCCGGAAGCCCCGCCGGTGACGAGGAAAACGCTGTGCTTGATCTGCATCGCTGGCTCCGCTGGGAATAAGCTAATTCGCGAGGGAAGGAAACGCTTTTCTAGGATAATTCTACGACGTTGAGCGCAAGCCTCCGCCTCGGATTCGGCCTCGAGTTCGCGCAGCTGTACGAGCGCGAGGGCCTCGCGCGCCTCGACGAAGCCTTCCTTTCGTTCCTCGGCGAGGCGGATCGCGCGCTGCACGAGAAGCTCGTGCTCTCCAGGGCGCATCCCGCCGCGGGCAAGGCCGAGTCCGACCTGCTCGTCGCGCTCGCGCCGCACGTCGAGGACTTCATCGCGCGCCTCTTCGGCATCGAAGCGGAGGTGCGCGCGCTGGAGGAAAGGCACAACGAGCTTGCCCCGCTCTACTCCGTGAAGCGCCTTTTCGTGCAGCGCCGCGCCGTGCACAAGGTGAAGCCGGAGCACGCGAAGCCCGACGGCTTCAGCTTCACGACCGAGCTCGATTTCGCGCGCCAGGTCACGGAGTGGTCGAAGGACGAGGCGGCCAACGCCGAGCGGCTCGAAGGCGCGGCACGCTATGCGGCGTGGGCCGTGACGACCGCGGAAGGGCGCGACAAGCACCGCTCGGGCGTGCTCTTCAAGGTGCCGCGCAAGCTCGACTACATGCGCCTCGTGCCCGTGCATACCGAGACGAAGGACGGCTTCGCACGGCACACCCTCGGGCACCTGCGGACGCGCAGCGGCTTCAGGCTGACCGACCCGGGAACCGATCTCGTCGGCGCGCTCGACGAGGCGAACTACTGCATCTGGTGCCACGAGCAAGGCAAGGACTCCTGCTCCAAGGGCTTGCGGGAGAAAGCGCCGGCGGAGGGCTTCCGCAAGACGGTCTTCGGCGTCCCGCTTGCCGGCTGCCCGCTCGAGGAGAAGATCTCCGAGTTCCACATGGTGAAGACGCGCGGCGAGCCGATCGCGGCGCTCGGCATCATCATCGTGGACAACCCGATGGTGGCCGGCACCGGCCACCGGATCTGCAACGATTGCATGAAGGCCTGCATCTACCAGAAGCAGGATCCGGTCAACATCCCGCAGGCCGAGACCCGCACGCTGAAGGACGTGCTCGAGCTGCCGTGGGGCTTCGAGATCTATTCGCTTCTCACGCGCTGGAACCCCTTCGACCTGCGCCGCCCCTGTCCGAGGCCGCCTTCCGGGAAAAGGGTTCTCGTGGTCGGCCTGGGGCCGGCCGGCTTCACCCTCGCCCATCACCTGATGAACGACGGCCATACGGTCGTGGGCATCGACGGCCTGAAGATCGAGCCGCTTGCCGCGGAAGTGTCCGGCGTGGACCCGCTGGGCAAGCGGGTGCCGTTCCGCCCGGTCCGCGATATCGCGGAGCTGAGGGAGCCGCTCGACCAGCGCGCGATGGCGGGCTTCGGCGGCGTCGCCGAATACGGCATCACGGTGCGCTGGGACAAGAACTTCCTGAAGATGTTGCGCCTGCTGCTCGAGCGGCGCCGCGCCTTCGCCATGTTCGGCGGCGTGCGCTTCGGCGGCACGCTGACGATCGACGAGGCCTTCGCCGACGGCTTCGATCACATCGCGCTCTGCGCCGGTGCGGGGCGCCCCACCGTGCTCGAGATCCCGAACGGCTTCGCGCGCGGCGTGCGCGCCGCCTCGGACTTCCTCATGGCGCTGCAGCTCACCGGCGCCGCGAAGCGCGAGTCGATCGCCAACCTGCAGATCCGGCTGCCGGTCGTCGTCATCGGCGGCGGGCTGACGGCGATCGACACCGCCACCGAGTCGCTCGCCTACTACGCCGTGCAGGTGGAGAAGTTCCTTTCGCGCTACGAGAGCCTCGGCCAGGACCCGGCATGGAACGCGGAGGAGCGCGCGATCGCGCAGGAATTCATCGCCCACGCGAAGGCGCTGCGCGCCGAGCCCGCCGAAAAAAGAATCTCTCTTCTGAAAAGCTGGGGCGGCGCGACCATCGCCTACCGGCGGCGCATGATCGACAGCCCCTCCTACACGCTGAACCACGAGGAGGTCGAGAAGGCGCTCGAGGAAGGCGTGGTGTTCGCCGAAGGCCTCTCGCCCGAGCGCATCGAGGTCGATCAACACGGCCACGCGAGCGGCGTCGTCTTCCAGAACGGCGTGCGGCTGCCGGCGCGCTCGGTGCTGATCGCCGCCGGCACCCAGCCGAACACGGTGCTCGCGCGCGAGGAAGGCGTCGAGCTCGCCCTGGACGGCAAGTACTTCCGCGCCTGCGACGAGCACGGCGCGCCGGTGAAGCCGGAGCCGCATTCCGCAAAGCCCGCGCAAGTCGACGTGCTGCTGCACCGGCGGGCCGACGGCCGCTTCATGAGCTTCTTCGGCGACCTGCACCCCTCCTACTTCGGCAACGTCGTCAAGGCGATGGGCAGCGCCAAGCAGGGCTATCCGGTGGTGAGCCGCGTGCTTTCGCGCAGCAAGCCTTCCTCCGCCGAAGACGATGCCGCGTTCCTCGCCCGCCTGAACCGCGACCTGCGCGCCGTCGTGCACGAGGTGCGGCGGCTCACGCCGAGCATCGTCGAGATCGTGCTGCGCGCGCCCGTCGCGGCGCGGCGCTTCCATCCCGGCCAGTTCTACCGCATGCAGAACTTCGAGGCGCTCGCCCTGCGCGTCCCGGGCACGACCCTCGCGATGGAAGGCCTCGCGCTCACCGGCGCCTGGGTGGATCGCGAGAAAGGCCTCATCTCGGTGATCGCGCTCGAGATGGGCGGCTCCGCCGACCTGCTCGCGTATCTGCGGCCGGGCGAGCCGGTCGTGCTCATGGGCCCGACCGGGACGCCGACCGAGATCCCGCACGGCGAGACCGTCGTGCTGGTCGGCGGCGGCCTTGGCAACGCGGTGCTCTTTTCGATCGGCCGCGCCCTGCGCGCCGCGAGCTGCAGGGTGATCTACTTCGCCGGGTACAAGCGCGCGGCGGACCGCTATCGCGCGGAGGACATCGAGGCCGCGTCGGACGTCGTGGTCTGGTGCTGCGACGAGGCGCCCGGGTTCACCCCGCGCCGGCCGCAGGACCGTGCCTTCGTCGGCAACATCGTGCAGGCAATGCAGGCGTACGCTTCCGGCGCGCTCGGCGTCCAGGCGATCGCGTTCGAGCGCACCGACCGCATCATCGCCATCGGGTCGGACCGCATGATGGCGGCGGTGGCCGCGGCGCGCCACGCAGCGCTGAAGGATTTTCTGAAGCCGGAGCACGCCGCGATCGGCTCGATCAACAGCCCCATGCAATGCATGATGAAAGAGATCTGCGCCCAGTGCCTGCAGCCGCACGTCGATCCGGCCACGGGCAAGACCTCTTACGTCTTCTCGTGCTTCAACCAGGACCAGCCGCTCGACCAGGTGGATTTCGCCGCGCTCGCGCAGCGCCTGGCGCAGAACGGCGTGCAGGAGAAGCTGACTGCGCTCTGGATCGACCGCTGCCTGAAGCTCCTGCCGCCGCCCACCGAACGAAAAGCCGCCTAGTCAGGCGGCGCGGACGCGGTCGCGGCCCTCGTGCTTGCCCTGGTACAGGCGCCGGTCGGCGGCCCCCATGATCAGCTCCTTCTCGGTGCCGTCCGCCGGGCAGGCGGCGAGACCGATGGTGACCGTCACCTTGCCGCCGCCGCCGATTCCGGCGCGCTCGCATGCCGACGGCACCTCGTGGCGCAGCCGCCCCGCGAGCTGCGCGGCGCTCTCGAGCGGCGTCCCCGGCAGCAGCACGCAGAACTCGTCGCCGCCGTAGCGGCAGACGATGTCGGAGCCGCGCGCCGCTTCGGCGAGCGCCTGGGCAATCACGCGCAGGCCGCGGTCGCCCTCGAAGTGGCCGTGGCTGTCGTTGATGCGCTTGAAGTGGTCGACGTCGACGATCATGAGGGAGAACGGCGCGCCCTCGCGGCGCGCCGAGGCGAGCTGCACCTGCAGCATCTCGTCGAAGAAGGCGCGGTTGTGGACTCCCGTCACGGGGTCGCGCGCCGCGCGGGCGAGCAGCGCCTCGTATTTCTGGCGGTAGGTGAGCACGTGGAACAGGTCGCCGAGGTCGGGCTGCAGCTCCGCGGAGCGCTGCGGCTCGATCCCGACGCGCATCAGGTAGGCCGCGAGCGCGGCTGCATACACGACCGCGGCGACGGCCTTGCCGAGCATGCCGGAGGCCAGGATCTCGCGGTAGGCCGGATGCTCGACGAACCCGCCGGTGACGAAGAGCAGCGTGTCGAAGGCGAGCACCAGCGCGAGCGAGATCCAGATGCGCAGCAGCAGCGGCGCGACGCGCCGCGACACCGCCTCGTAGACCAGGATGATGAGGATCGTGTCGGCGTACAGCGCAAGCGTGCCGACCAGGAACAGGCGCGGCGTCTGCACGAAGAGCTCCGGTGGCAGGCCGAGCGGGTTGGCCGCGAGCGGGCCGCGCAGGTGCACGCTGACCAGCATGCCGAGCAGGCTCGCCGAGACGTTGGCGGCGAGGAGCGCGTAGATCATGTTGCGCGCCTCCTTCGCGTCCTCGCGGATGTACACCAGCAGCACCGCGAAGAGGCTCGCGGGGAAAAGCGCGACGGAGCCCGGGCTGAGCAGCATGCCGGGGGCCACTTTCACGAACGTCGTGCTCGCGAGCAGCGTGGCGAGGTAGTAGAACACGCCGACGGTGGTGTAGATCGGAGCGAGGCCGAGCACCCGGCGGCCGCTGAAAAGCGCGAGCAGCACGGCGGCGGCGAATGCCGCCTCGGCGGCCATCATGGCGAGCTGGAAAGCGAGCTCCGGCATCTCGCCCGGCATCTTAGCCGGAGCCTGCGCGCGGGGCTCGCAAAGGCTTGTCAGGCGCTATAAGAATTATATAATGCTTGTATATGACTGCGCCGCACCGGAAAGCCAAGGTCAGCACCTTTTCGGCGACGCCGCGCGACCTCGAGATGCTCGAGGTGGTGGCGCGCTATCACGGCATGAACAAGAGTGCCACGCTCGTGAGCCTGGTCCGCAAGGAGTTCTGGCGGGCGTTCCCGGGCGGCACTGACCGCATCCGGCCCGACCGCGGCGCCAAAGTGGAGGGAAGCAAATGAGGACGCTCTTGCTTGCCGTGCTGCTTTCTCTGACGGGACTCGCCTGCGCGCAGGGGGTCGTCAAGATCGGAGAGTTGAACAGCTACAAGGTCTTCCCCGCGTTCCTCGAGCCCTACCGGAAGGGCATGGAGCTCGCGGTCGAGGAGATCAACGCCGCCGGCGGCGCGGCCGGGCGCAGGATCGAGCTCGTCACGCGTGACGACGGCGGCACGCCGGGCGACGCGGTGCGCGTCGCCGAGGAGCTGATCGCGCGCGAGAAGGTGAACCTCCTCATGGGGACCTTCGCGTCCAACGTCGGGCTCGCCGTGGCGAACCTCGCCGGCGAGCGCAAGATCGTGTTCCTCGCTTCCGAGCCCCTGACGGACAAGATCGTGTGGCAGGACGGCAACCGCTATACCTTCCGCCTGCGGCCGTCCACGTACATGCAGACCGCGATGCTGATCCCCGAGGCGGTGCGGCTGAAGAAAAAGCGCTGGGCGATCGTCTACCCGAACTACGAGTACGGCCAGTCGGCGACCGCCTCCTTCAAGAAGCTGCTTGCGCAGGCGCAGCCGGGCGTCGAGTTCGTCGCCGAGCAGGCGCCGCCCCTGGGCAAGATCGACGCCGGCGCGGTGGCGCAGGCGCTCGCCGACGCCAGGCCCGACGCCATCTTCAGCGCGCTCTTCGCCGCAGATCTGCAGAAGTTCGTGCGCGAAGGCAACACGCGCGGCCTCTTCAAGACGACGCCGGTCGTGAACCTGCTCGCGGGCGAGCCCGAGTACCTCGATCCGCTGAAGGACGAGACGCCCGAGGGCTGGTGGGTCACCGGCTACCCGTGGAGCGAGATCCAGACGCCGGAGCACCGCAAGTTCCGCGACGCCTACGAGGAGCGCTGGCACGACTATCCGCGCGAAGGCTCCGTGGTGGGCTACACCGCGGTCTACGCGGTCGCCCAGGCGGTGAAGAAGGCGAACGGCGCGGACACGGAAAAGCTGGTCGCGGCCTTCGCCGGGCTCAAGATGCAGACGCCCTTCGGCCCGATCGAGTGGCGCGCGATCGACCACCAGTCGACCATGGGCGCCTACGTCGGGCGGCTGGCGCGCCGCGACGGCAAGGGCGTGATGGTCGATTGGTACTACGTCGACGGCGCGAAAGTCCAGCCGTCGGAGCAGGAAATCCGGGCGCTGAGGAAGCAGTAGCGCCTCGGAGTGAGCGGCTCGGCCCTCCTCCTGCAATTCATGAACGGGCTCGCCGGAGCGAGCTCGCTCTTCCTCGTCGCCGCGGGCCTGTCGCTCATCTTCGGCGTGAGCCGCATCGTGAATTTCGCGCACGGCTCGCTCTACATGCTCGGCATGTACCTCGCCGTGGCGCTTTCCGGGGCGCTCGGCTTCTGGGCGGCGCTGCCGCTCGCGGCGCTCGCCGTCGCGCTCTGCGGCGCGGCGATGGAGATCCTGGTCCTGAGGCGGCTCTACGGCGCGCCGGAGCTGCTGCAGCTCCTCGCCACGTTCGCGCTCGTGCTCATCGTGCGGGATTTCGCCCTGTGGGCGTGGGGACCCGAGGATCTGCTCGGGCCGCGCGCGCCGGGACTCGGCGGCGCGGTCGAGATCGCCGGCCGCCCGTTTCCGCAGTACGACCTCTTCCTGCTCCTTCTCGGCCCCGCGGTATTTGCCGGCCTGACGCTGCTCCTCAAGCGCACGCGCTGGGGCATTCTCGTCCGGGCCGCGACCGAGGACCGCGTAATGGCCGGCGCGCTCGGCATCAACGAGCGCTGGCTGTTCACCGCGGTGTTCGCGCTCGGCGCGCTCCTCGCGGGGCTCGGCGGCGCGAGCGCGATCCCGCGCGAGCCGGCGAATCTCGGCATCGACCTCGCCGTCGTGGCAGACGCCTTCGTGGTCGTAGTGCTCGGCGGCCTGGGCTCGCTGCCGGGCGCCTTCGCCGCCGCGCTGCTGATCGGCGAAGTGAAGGCCTTCTGCATCGCGTTTGGCCTCTCGCAGGCCACGCTCGCGATCGAGTTCGTGATCATGGCGGCGGTGCTCGTCGCGCGCCCGTGGGGACTGCTCGGCCGGCCGCTGGACCCGGGCGTGGCGCAGGCGAAAGCCGCGCCCCCATTTTCTTTGCCCGCCCGCGCGACGCGGGTCGCCCTCGCCGCGGTTCTCGTGGTGCTACTGCTCCTTCCAGCCGCAAGCGGCCCGTACCCGCTCGTACTGCTCACGGACATCCTCGTCTTCGCTCTCTTCGCCGCAAGCCTGCATTTCCTGATGGGCCCGGGCGGAATGGCGTCCTTCGGCCATGCCGCCTACTTCGGCATCGGCGCGTACGCGGCGGTGCTGCTCGTGCTTCGTGCCCATTGGCCGGTCGTTGCGGCGTGGCTCGCGGCGCCGTTCTTCGGCGCCGCGGCGGCGGCGCTCTTCGGCTGGTTCTGCGTCCGGCTGAGCGGCATCTATCTCGCCATGCTGACCCTCGCCTTCGCGCAGATCGCGTGGTCGATCGCGTTCCAGTGGGACCGCGTCACCGGCGGCTCGAACGGCCTGGTCGGTGCCTGGCCGCCGGCCTGGCTCGCCGGCGAGCGCGCCTACTACGGCTTCACGCTCGCCGTGTCCGCGGCTTGCCTCGCGCTCCTCTGGCGCGCGGTCTACACGCCGTTCGGCTATGCGCTGCGGGCCGCGCGCGACTCGGCGCTGCGCGCCGCGGCGGCCGGCATCGATGTGCGCGCCCAGCAGTGGCTCGCTTTCGTCGCTGCCGGCGGCTTTGCAGGCATCGCCGGAGCCCTCTACGCCTTCTCGAAGGGCTCGATCTCGCCGGAGCTCCTCGCGGTCGGGCGCTCGGTGGACGGGCTCGTCATGGTGCTGCTCGGCGGCGTGCACACCCTCACCGGCGCGGCCTGGGGCGCCGCGCTCTTCACCTGGCTGCAGGACACCGCCGCGCGCGAGATCGGCTACTGGCGCGCGGCGCTCGGCGCGGCGATCCTCGCGCTTGTCATCGCGAGGGCTTCCTGAAGCTGCTCGAGGCCCGCGCGCTGAGCAAGGCCTACGGCGGCGTGCAGGCGGTGCGCGGGGTGTCGTTTTCGCTCGCGGGCGGCGAGATCGTCGCCATGATCGGGCCCAACGGAGCGGGCAAGACGACCTGCTTCAACATCCTTGGCGGGCAGATCGCTCCGGACTCGGGCGCGGTGCGGTTTGCGCAGCGGCCGCTCGCCGGCCTTGCGGCCCACGAAATCGCGCGTCTGGGCGTCGGGCGCACGTTCCAGATCCCGGCCACGTTCGCCTCGATGAGCGTGCGCGAGAACGTGCAGGTCGCGCTTCTCTCCGCCGCCGGGCGCAGCCGCTCGCTGCGCGGCCTGGCCGCGCGCTTCGGCGTCGCGGAGGCCGACGCTCTCCTGCGCCGCGTGGAGATGCAGGCGCTCGCCGAGCGGCCTTGCGCCGCCCTCGCCTATGGCGACGTGAAGCGCATGGAGCTCGCCATCGCGCTCGCCGGCCGCCCGCGCCTGCTCCTCATGGATGAGCCGACCGCCGGGATGGCGGCGAAGGAGCGCGCCGCGCTGATGCGCCTCGTCACCACGCTTGCGGCCCAGGACGGTACCGCCGTCCTCTTCACCGAGCACGACATGAGCGCGGTGTTCGGCTTCGCGCAGCGCGTGCTCGTGCTGCACGAGGGCGCGCTCGTCGCCGACGCGTCGCCGCAGGCTGTGCGCGCCGACCCCTTCGTCCGGGAGATCTACCTTGGCGAAGCTTGAGGCTGCCGGCCTGGGCGCGTCGTACGGCGCGGCGCAGGTGCTCTTCGACGTGAGCCTCGAGGTGCGGCCGGGCGAGATCGTCGTGCTCCTCGGGCGCAATGGCGCCGGCAAGTCCACGACCCTCAAGACCCTGATGGGCCTCGTGCGGGCGAGCGCCGGCGTTGTGCTGCTCGATGGCCGGCGCATCGAGCGCCTGCGCCCCTTCGAGATCGCGCGGCTCGGCGTCGGCTACGTGCCGGAGGAGCGCCGCATCTTCAGCGGGCTGACCGTGGCCGAGAACCTCGAAGCCGGCCGGCAGCCGGCCCGCGCCGGCGCGCCGCACTGGACGGCGCAGTCGCTCTTCTCCCTCTTCCCGGCGCTCGCCGGCATGAGGCAGCGGCCCGGCGGCCGCATGTCCGGCGGCGAGCAGCAGATGCTCAGCATCGCGCGCACCCTCGCCGGCAACCCGAGCCTGCTGCTGCTCGATGAACCCTCGGAGGGCCTCGCGCCGGTGATCGTCGAGCAGGTGTCGCGCACCCTGCGGGCCGTGCGGGAAGCGGGGGTCGGCATCCTGCTCTGCGAGCAGAACCTCGCCTTCGCCCGCCGGGTCGCGGACCGCGCCTACGTGCTGGAGCGAGGCCGCATCGCGCATCGCGGTACGATGGCGGAACTCGAAGCCGACCCGCGCCTGCGAGAAGAATACCTTTCCGTATGACGAACCGCGGCCTCCTCCTCACGCTCACCGAGCCGCCCGCCGCCATGGAGGAGGAATTCAACGCCTGGTACGACGACGAGCACCTGCCCGAGCGCCTCTCGATCCCCGGCTTCCGTTCCGCGCGGCGCTGGATCGCCGAATGCCGCCCGGGCGGAGGCAAGTACCTCGCCACCTACGAGCTCGATGCGCCCGAGGTCCTGCGCTCGGCCGAGTACCTCGCCCGCTTCGACCATCCGACGCCGTGGTCGCGGCGCTGCCTCGGGCGCGCGCTCGTCTTCCGGCGCTGGGCGTGCGAGCAGGTCGGCGCGCTCGACCCGCATCCGCGATGCGCGGCGCTGATCGTGCTGGCCGGCGCCGAGGCGCCCCGCTGCGAGCTGCCCGGCGTCCTGCAGCTGCGGCGCTTCGTCGCGTTCAGCGGCGAGCCGCGCCACGTGGCGCTCGTCGAGCTCGAGTCGCCGCGCCGCGTCGAGCTGCCCGCCGCGGAGTTCGCGGGCTTCTACAGGACGATGCGCTGATGGCCTTCGGCGCCTCGCTGCAGCGCTTCGCGTGGCTCTCGGTGGCGGCGGCGATCGCCACCATCGCGCTCAAGATGCTCGCCTGGCGCCTGACCGGATCGGTGGGGCTGCTTTCCGACGCGCTGGAATCGCTCGTCAACCTCGCCGCCGCGGTGCTCGCGCTCTCGATGCTGCGGCTCGCCGCGTCGCCGCCCGACGCGCAGCACCACTACGGCTTCTCCAAGGCGGAGTACTTTTCCGCCGGCATCGAGGGCGCGCTCATCGTCCTCGCCGCCGCCGGCATCCTGGCGACCGCGCTGCCGCGGCTGCTGAACCCGCACCCGCTCGAAGCCCCGCTCCTCGGCCTGGGCCTCACGGCCCTCGCCACGGCCGTCAACCTCGCAACCGCGCTCGTGCTCATCCGCGCGGGAAAGGCGTACGACAGCATCGCGCTGGACGCCGACGGCAAGCACCTCATGACCGACGTCTGGACCTCCGTCGCGGTGATCGCCGGCGTGGCGCTGGTGTACGCGACCGGCTGGCTGCTGCTCGACCCGCTGGTCGCGCTCGCCGTGGGCGTGCATATCGTCTTCACGGGCTTCGGCCTGGTGCGCCGCTCGGTGGCGGGACTCCTCGATGCGGCGATCCCCGCCGCCGACCTGGCCGAGATCCACAAGCTCTTCTCGGAATATTCGAAGCGCTACGGCGTCTCGTTTCACGCCCTGCGCACGCGGCAGGCCGGCGTGCGCCGCTTCGTGACCTTCCACCTGCTCGTGCCCGACGCGTGGAGCGTAAAGCAGGCGCACCAGCTCTCCGAGGAGCTCGAGGCGCGCATCCGCGCGATGGTGCCGCAGGCGTCGCTGCTCACGCACATCGAGCCGATCTCCGATCCGGCGTCCTATGACGACCAGAGCCTCGACCGCTGAGGCGCGCGCGGCCTAGCCGTGGCCGGGCAGGATGACCTGGATGTGCTGGCGGCTGATGTTGAGGAACGCCGCCGAGGCGACCTGGCGGCCGCCGGGCTGGAGCTCCCAGACCTCCGCGCTGGTGACCGCGATGAAGTCGCGCGCCTCCGCCATGAAGTCGGTGACGCGCGCCCCGGGCAGCAGGTCGATGTAGCCCTTCACCCGGTAGGTGGAGGTGAGGATGGTGATCTTGGTCTTGGTCTCGTCCATGCCTGCCTCAGAGGATGCGCGACTGCTCGTCGAAGGCGAAGCGCGGGCCGCGAGGCTTGAGCCCTTTGCCGCTGCCGTAGCCGATGTTGATGAGAAAGTTCGACTTGTAGCGCCCGTCGGGAAAGAACGCCGCGTCCACCTTGGCGTTGTCGAAGCCGGACATCGGCCCGCAGTCGAGGCCCACCGCGCGCAGCGCGAGGATCAGGTAGGCGCCCTGCAGCGTGCCGTTGCGGAAGCCGTTCACCTCGGCCTTGTCGGGCGGGCTGTACCAGTTGATCGCATCGGGATTGTGATACAGGCGCGGCAGGTGCTCGAAGAAGCGCGTGTCGTAGGCCACGATGGCGACGACCGGCGCCCGCAGCGTCTTGTCGAGGTTCACCGGCGCGAGCGCCGGCCGCAGCCTTTCCTTCGCCTCGCGCGACACCAGGTAGACGAAGCGCGCCGGCTGGCTGTTGGCGGTCGTCGGCCCCCACTTCATGAGGTCGTGGGCGGCGCGCAGCAGCGCCTCGCTCACGGGCCGTTCCGCGAATTCGCCGTGCGAGCGCGCCTCGCGCAGCAGCAGGTCGAGCGTCTTGTCGTCAGCCATAATGTGCCCGGTGGTCGATCTCGCAAGTGTAATTCGTCCGGGCGACGGAATCATCTGGGGCCAGGCCTGCGCCGAGCCGCAGACGCTGGTCGAGGCCCTGGTCGAGCAGCGCGCGGCGCTCGGCAAGGCGCACGGCCTGCGCGCGTTCATCGGCTCGAGCTACTCCGGGATCGTCAAGCCCGAGCATGCCGACCACCTTCGCCTTTCCTCCTACTGCGGGACCGGCGCCAATCGCGCGCTGGCCGATGCCGGCGTGCTCGAAATCGTTCCCGCTCCCTATTCGCAGCTCGGCGCGCTGATCCGCAGCCGCGCCCTGCCGTGCGACGTCGTGCTGGTGCAGGTCAGCCCGCCGAACGGGCGCGGCGAATACAGCCTGGGGCTCGCGGTCGAATACCTCGCGCCGGCCCTCAAGGCCGCGCGCGCCATCATCGGCGAGGTGAACGAGCGCGTTCCCTGGACGCACACCGAGCCGGTGCTGCACAAGAGCGACTTCGCGCTGCTCGTCCCGAGCTCGCGCGACCCCGCGTACCTCGAGACGCGCAGCGGCGCCCTGGACAAGGCGGTGGCGGAGCGCGCGGCGGCATTCGTCCCCGATCGCGCCGTGCTGGAATGCGGCATCGGCAACCTGCCGAACGCGGTGCTCGGCGCGCTCGCCGGGCGCCGCGCGCTTCGCTTCCACTCGGGCCTCGTCCCCGACGGCGTCGCGGCGCTCGCGGAATCGGGCGCGCTCTCCGGCGAGATCCACGGCGGTGCGCTCATGGGCGGGCAGGCGCTCTTCGACTGGGCGCACGAGAACCCGATGCTGCGCCTGCGCTCGTCGGACTACACGCACGGGGCGGAGGTGCTCTCGCGCATCGAGCGCTTCGTGGCGATCAATTCGGCGGTCGAGGCCGATTTCACCGGCCAGGTGAACGGCGAGCTCGCGCGCGGCAGCTACGTCGGCGCGGTCGGCGGGGCGCTCGACTTCGTGCGCGCCGCGAACCAGTCGCCGGGCGGCGTCTCCATCGTCGTGCTGCCGGCGGCTCGTGTCGTGGCGAAGCTCTCCGGGCCGGTATCGCTGCCGCGCAGCGAAGCCGCGGTGTTCGTGACCGAGCGCGGCGCCGCGGACCTGCGCGGCTGCTCGCTCGCCGAGCGCGAGCGCCGCATGCGCGCCATCAGCGGAAGCTCCTGAGCTCGCGCACGCTCCAGAACGGCGCCGAGGCAAGCGCGACGCAGACCAGGGCGAAGGCAAAGCCGACCTTGTAGCCGCCGGTGAAGTCGTGCAGCAGGCCGCCGAGGAAGGAGCCGCAGGCGGCGCCGATCGCGTTGGCGGCGTAGATGCCGCCGTAGATCGTGGCGACGTTCGGCCCGGCGAAGTAGCGCGCGGTCACCGAGGACACGATCGGCCCGCGCACGCCCATGCACAGGCCGAAGGCCGGGACGAAAAGCACGAGAAACACGGCGAGCGGAGAGATCGCGATGAGGAGCAGCAGCACCATCCCGGTCGCGGTGCCGATGAAGCTTGCGGTGATGACCTGGCGGTACCCGAAGCGGTCCGAAGTGAAGCCGCTTCCCATCACGCTCATCGCCGACATCATGCCGATCGCGCCGTACGCCGAGGCAGCGGCGAGCGGGGAGAACCCCGCGTCGATGAAGAACGCGACGAGCTGCACCAGCACGGCGAACATTCCGGCCGCCGTGAAGAAGAAGACCTGCGTGAGGCCCCAATACACCGGGCTGCGCAGCGCCGCGCGCACCGTCCAGCCCTCGCCGCCACCCTTGCCTTTCGCGCGCCGGTGCTCCGGGTGCCCGGCGGTGAAGCGCCCCCATGGCACGGCAAGCGCGAGCAGCGGCGCCGCGGCGAGCAGCGTGCCGCCGAGGATGCGATAGGCGCCGCGCCAGCCCGATTCCGCGATCAGATGCTGCGCGAGCGGCACGAGAAGGAGCGTGCCCACGCCGAAGGACGAGTACGCGATGCCGATCGCGGTGGAGAGGCGCTCGCGGAACCAGCGCGAAAGCAGCGCGGACGCCGGCACCATGCCGTTCAGGCTCACCCCGATGCCGACCACGCCGCCGACCAGCACGTAGAACTGCCACAGCCCCGTCAGGCGGCTCGCGAAGAAGAAGGCGGCGCCGAGCGACGCCATGCCCACGCCGTAGACCCAGCGCGGGCCGAAGCGGTCGAAGAGCATGCCGACGAGCGGCGCGGTGAAGCCGTGCACCAGGAGATACACCGAGTAGACGCCGGTCGTCTGCGAGCGCGACCAGCCGAACTCGCGCTCCAGCGGCAGCAGGAACACCGCGTAGGTGTCGCCCAGGCCGCGGCTGAACATGTTCAGCGCGAAGCAGATGGCGAGCACCGCGAGGGCGGTTTTTCTCAGACTTTTTCCGGCGCGAGGCCGAAGACCTGGCGCAGGTAGGCGAGGTAGCCGGGGTCCTTGCTCACCGTCTTGCCGGGCGCGTCGGACACCTTGGCCACCGGCTGCCCGTTGCATTCGGTCATCTTGATGACGATGTTGATCGGCTCGTAGCCGAGGTCGTTCGTGAGGTTGGTCCCGATGCCGAAGGCGGTGATGGCGCGGCCGTGGAAGCGGCGCGCGATCTGGATCGCGATCGGCACCGTGAGCTGGTCCGAGAAAATGAGCGTCTTGGTGCGCGGGTCGACCCGGTTCCTGCGGTAGTGGGCGATCAGGCGCTCGCCCCAGTCGAACGGGTCGCCCGAGTCGTGGCGCGCGCCGTCGAAGAGCTTGCAGAAGTACATGTCGAAGTCGCGCAGGAAGGCGTCGGTGCCGTAGGTGTCCGCCACCGCGATGCCGAGGTCGCCGCGGTACTCCTGCGCCCACTTGTCGAAGGCGAAGGTCTGCGAGTCGCGCAGCCGCGGCCCGAGCGCCTGGCAGGCCTGCATGTATTCGTGCGCCATCGTGCCGAGCGGCGTCATGGCGTTGCGCATCGCGAACCACACGTTGGAGGTTCCCGCGAAATTCTGCGGAATCTCGCGCTTGAAGGTCTGCAGCACCTCCTCCTGCCAGTCGCGCGAGAAGCGCCGGCGCGTGCCGTAGTCGGAGATGCGGAAGCCGAGCTCGGGCTCGGCGGCGCGCGCCGTCTCGATCTTCGCGCTCAGCCGCCGGCGCCCCTCGGCGAAGTCCGGCTTCGGCTGCGTGCGCCGGAAATAGGTCTCCGAGACGACCGCGAGAAGCGGAATCTCGAACAGGATGGTATGCAGCCACGGTCCCTTCACCGTGATGTCGATCTCGCCCGCGCCCGCCCCGGGGCCCACCCGCACGTACTTCTCGTTGAAATGGAACAGCGCGAGGAAATCCACGAAGTCGGACTTCATGAAGCGCAGGCCGCGCAGGTAGCCGAGCTCCTCGTCGCGGAAGCGCAGGCTGCACAGGTCGGCGAGCGCGCGCTCGAGGGCCGGCAGGTCCGGGCGCAGGTCCACCCCCTCGGTGCGGCACTTGAACCTGTACTCGACCTGCGCGCCCGGAAAGTGGTGCAGCACGACCTGCATCATCGTGAACTTGTACAGGTCGGTGTCGAGCAGCGACTGGATGATCATCGCGCGCCCATTGTAACCTTCGAGGAATGTGCGGACGTTATTCGCTCCACGCCCATCCCGAGGTGATCAAGCTGCAGTTTCGGCTGAACGCGCTGCCGCCGCTGCAGCCGCGCTACAACATCGCGCCGGCGGCGGAAGTGCTCATCGTGCGCAGCGAAGGCGCGTCGCCCGCGCGCTGGCAGCTGGGCGGCAGGTACCACAACCTGCGCGCCGACACGGTGACGCAGAAGCCGGCCTGGCGCGAGGCGTACCGCAAGCGCCGCTGCCTGATGCCGGCGAGCGGCTTCTACGAATGGCAGCAGCGCGGCGCGCGCAAGCAGCCGTACTACGCGCGGCCGGCGCATGGCGAGCTCTTCGCCATGGCGGGGCTCTGGGAGGGCGGCACCTGCGCGGTGATCACGACGGAGGCGAACGCCGCGATGCGCGCGGTGCACGACCGCATGCCGGTGCTGATCGCACAGGCCGACTACGCCGCCTGGCTGAGCGGCGCGGAAGGCCTGCTCGCGCCGGCGCCGGAAGACGCTCTCGTCCTCTATCCGGTCGGCGAGGCCGTGAACCGGGCTGCGCTCGATTCTCCCGCCCTGATCGAGCCGTTGCCCTCAGGCCTGCAGCCGCGCGGCGTCAGCGGCGAGCTCTTCGGCCCCTAGCGCCTCGGCCACCAGGCCGTGCACGCCCACGCCGAGCAGGCGCACGGGGCGCGCGCCGGCCTGCGTGCGCGCCAGAAGCTGCAGCGCCCACGCCGCGATCCGCTCCGGCTCGCGCGTTGCCACCGAGAGCGTGTGGCTGCGCGTGACCGTGACGAATCCAGCGTAGCGGACCTTCAGCGTGACGGTGCGCGCGACGAGGCCCTTGCGCGCCAGCCAGTCCGCCATCTCGTGCGCCATGCGCTCGACTTCGGCACGAATCTCCGCGAGGCCGGTGAGGTCCTCGGCGTACGTGTTCTCGCTGCTGCCGGACTTCGCCTCGCGGTGCGCGCGCACCGGGCGCTCGTCGCGCCCGTGCGCGAGCTCCCGCAGATCGTCCGCCATGCTGCCGAGCGAGCGCCGCAGCAGCCCGGGGTCGGCTTCGCGCACCTGGACGAGGCGCGAGATGCCCAGCGCGCGCAGCTTCCCCGCCGTGACCGGGCCGACGCCCCACAGCGCTTCCACCGGCAACTCCTGGAGGAAGGCCTCGATCCGTTGCGGCGCGATCACGGTAAGCCCGTCGGGCTTGCGCCAGCCGCTCGCGATCTTGGCGAGGAACTTGTTCGGCGCGACGCCCGCGGAGGCCGTGAGGCCGGTGCGCTCCCGGATCTCGGCTTTCAGCCGCCGCGCGACGCGCGTCGCGACCGGCTCGTCCCACGCGTTCTGCGTCACGTCGAGGTACGCCTCGTCCAGCGACAGCGGCTCCACCAGCGCAGTGCAGGCTCGCAGGGTCTCCATGACCTGGTCGGAGGCCTCGCGGTAGCGCCGGAAGTCGGGCGGCACGATCACGAGCTCCGGGCACAGGCGCACGGCCCGCGCCATCGGCATCGCGGAGCGCACGCCGAAGGCCCGCGCCTCGTAGCTCGCGGCGGCCACCACCCCCCGCTGGCCCGGCTGCCCGCCGACGGCGACGGGCCTGCCGCGCAGGGCCGGATCGTCGCGCTGCTCGACCGAGGCGTAGAAGGCATCCATGTCCAAGTGGACAATGCGCCGCATATACTGTATATATTGCCACTAGTGGACGCGCTCACCGAACGCCAAAGCGAAATCCTGCGCCTCGTGCGCGAGCTGACCGAGGTCTCGGGCTACCCCCCGACGCGCGCGGAAATCGCCGAGCGCATGGGCTTTCGCTCGGTCAATGCCGCCGAGCAGCACCTGCGTGCGCTCGAGAAAAAGGGGGCGATCGAGATCTCCTCGGGCGCCTCGCGCGGCATCCGCGTGCGCGACGCGCGCCAAAGCCCGCGCCTCGGCCGCCTGCTCGAGCTGCCGGTGATCGGCCGTGTCGCCGCGGGCAGCCCGATGCTCGCCGAGGAGCACGTGCAGGGGCGCTATCAGGTGGACCCCAACCTGTTCACGCCGCGGGCGGACTACCTGCTGCGCGTACGCGGCATGTCCATGCGCGACGCCGGCATCATCGAAGGCGACCTCCTCGCGGTGCACCGCACGGACGACGCGCGCACCGGCCAGATCGTCGTCGCCCGCCTGGCTGACGAAGTGACGGTCAAGCGCCTGCGACGCCGCGGCCATGCGGTCCAGCTCCTGCCGGAGAACCCGGAATTCGAGCCGATCGAGATCGACCTGCGGCGCGAGCCGCTCGCCATCGAGGGCATCGCGGTCGGCATCATCCGCAACGGCAAGAGTCTGTAGTTTTTCGCCCGGTTTCGCCGGGGGCCGGCGGAACCGTCCTACAATTGCGCGGGGGAATTCCGCGCGATATGACCGAGACCACATGGCGGGCACGCCAGCGATGAACGTCGCCGACGGCGGCCTCGCCGACGCGGCGCTGCGCGAGCGGGCGGATCCGCATCTCGTGCTGGCCGACCGGGTCGACCAGCTCTACAGCCAGCTCTGGCTGGGCATCCTCACGACCTTCGCGATCGGCGCCATCGCGACGTTCGAGTTCTGGGAAGTCCGGCTGCGCGAGCTGGTCCTCTTCTGGTGGGGCCTCGTCCTGCTCGTGACGGCGGCCACCGCGGGCCTGCTCTACGCCTACCGGCGCAGCCCCGAGCGCGCGGCCCAGCCCGGGCAATGGCTGCGCTGGCTCGCCATCGCGGCGCTCGCCAACGGCGCGAACTGGGGATTCGCGGGCGCCGTGTTCTTCCCCTCGCACACCGACGAGCAGCAGGTGTTCCTCGCCTTCCTGCTCGCCGGGATGATGTCCGGCGGCATCCCGGTGCTCGCCGCCTCGTGGCCGATCTTCGCGCTCTACGCGGCGGGCATCGTCGTGCCCTTCACCTACGTGCTCGCGACCTTCGGCAACCGCCTCTTCAGCGAGGTGGCGGCGCTCGTGCCGATGTTCTACCTCATCAACGTGGCGATCGCGCACCGCCTCACCGAGGTGTTCCATTCCGGCTATCGCCTGCGCCATGCGTACGGCAAGCTGACCCAGGACTACCGCGGCCTCAACCAGCGCCTCGAGCAGCAGCTCGTGGAGCTCGACGAGGCGCGCCGTCAGGTCGAGGCGAGCGGGCGCAAGCTCGCGCTCTTCGCCGAGCGCGCGCCGATCGCGGTGCTCGAGCTCGACCCGCAGGGCACGGTCACGCAGATCAACCATGCGGCGGAGCTGCTCTTCGGCTACGCGGCGCCGGAGATCCTCGGCGGCCACTTCAAGCGCATCGTCAACGGCGCCTTCCATGCCGAGCTCGACGCGCACTGGAAGCAGATGACGGCCACGCGCAAGCCGATCGTCGCGATCCGCATCCAGAATCCGCGGCGCGACGGCCTGGACCTCGTCTGCGAATGGACGCTGACCCCGCTCGTCAATCCCGAGGGGCGCCTGATCTCGGTCATCGCGCAGGGCCAGGACATCACGCAGCAGCTCGAGGCGGAGCGGCTGAAGAAGGAGTTCACCTCGACGCTCAGCCACGAGCTGCGCACCCCGCTCACCTCGATCATCGGCTCGCTGCAGCTCATCAACTCGGGCGTGCTCGGCGACGTGCAGCAGGACGTGGCCGAGCTCACGCTGGTCGCCGAGCGCAACGCCCAGCGCCTGCTCGACCTCATCAACGACATCCTCGACATCGAGAAGATCGAGTCGGGCAAGCTCAACCTGATTCCGGAGGTCATCCCCCTCGACGACGTGGTGAAGGAGGCGCTGGTGCTCAACAAGGGCTTCGGCGAGCGCTTCAAGGTCGGCTTCCGCGCGGTGCACGAGCTGCCCGGCCGCCAGATCAACGCCGACCGCAAGCGCCTGCTCCAGGTCATGACCAACCTGCTCTCGAATGCGGCAAAATTCTCCCCGGAGGGCGGAACGGTGGAGGTGACATTGGAAGAGCGCGGGGACAGGCTGAGGGTCGGCGTGCACGACCGCGGCAGCGGCATCCCGGACAATTTCCGCGGCCGCATCTTCGACCGCTTCGCGCAGGCCGACTCGACCACCGCGCGCCAGAAGGGCGGCACGGGCCTGGGCCTCGCGATCTGCAAGCGCCTGGTGGAGATGATGCACGGCCACATCGGCTTCGAGGACCGCGACGGCGGCGGCACCAGCTTCTGGTTCGAGCTTCCGCGCCATGCCTGACCGCCCGCTCAACCGCGTCTGCTACGTCGAGGACGACGAGGACATCCAGCGCATCGTGCGCATGTCGCTCGAGCGCATCGGCAAGATGACCGTGGAGGTCGTCGGCGACCCGCTGGTCGCGATCGACGCGATGACCCGATTTGCCCCCGACCTCGTGATGCTCGACTGGATGATGCCGGGCCTCGACGGCCCGGCGCTCTTCCGCAAGATGAAGGAGCAGCCGGAGACGAGCGCCTATCCCGTCGTCTTCATCACCGCGAAGGCCTCGCCCAAGGAGCTCGAGGAGCTGATGCGCCTGGGCGCCGCGGGCGCGATCTCCAAGCCGTTCTCGCCGAAGGACCTGCCCGACCAGCTGCGCGAGATCTGGAAGAAGCTGCCCTAGTCAGTACAGCTTCACGGTGCTGTCCGGCGCGGCGCCGCCTTCGAACTTGCGCGCCAGGTAGCCGATCACCTCGTCGGCGTTGCGGAAGCGGGCGTCGCGGTCCTTCTCCAGCAGCTTGTCCATCAGCCGCTGGTACTGCGCGAGCGGCTCCGGCAGCTGCGGCGGCGGCGTGTTCAGGTGGTGCAGCGCGACCTCGACGCCGGTCTCGCCCTCGAAGAGGTGGCGCCCGGTGAGCATCTGGTAGAGCAGCACGCCGGCGCTGTAGATGTCGGTCCGCAGGTCGAGCGCCCGCCCCTGCACCTGCTCGGGGCTCATGTAGCGCGGCGTGCCGAGGATCTCGCCGTGGCTCGTGCGGTCGATCGCGTCCACCTGCTTCGCGATGCCGAAGTCCACGATCGCGAGGCTGCCGTCGTGGCGGAACATCAGGTTCTGCGGCTTGAGGTCGCGGTGCAGGATGCCCTTCTCGTGGATGTCGCCCAGGGCGAACATCAGCTCGCGGAACAGGCGGATCGCGTCCTCCGGCGGCAGCGCCTTGCCGGCGAGGCGCTTGTTGAGATCGCCGCCGTCGAAGAACTCCATCACCAGGTAGGCGTGCTCGTTCGACATGCCGTGCGTATAGATGCGCGCGACGTGGCGGCTCTGGATGCGCTCCACCATCGCGTATTCCTCGAGGAAGCGCCCGAGCGCGTTGCGATCGGCGGTGACGTCGGCGCGCAGCACCTTGACGACGAGCGGCTCGTCGTCGCCCTCGCGCGAGGCGAGGTAGACCCGCGACATCCCGCCCTGCCCGATCAGCCGCAGCACCTTGATGCCCGGGATGTCGAGCCTCTCGCCGAGGTTCTGGTCCTCCATGCGGGCGGCGATGTCCGCCGACGCGGGCGTGCCCTTCGCCTTGTGCAGCAGCTCGCGCAGCGACGTGATCAGCTTGTCCCGTGTGAGCTCCTGCTTGCGCTGGTAGTCGTCGGCGCCCGCCTTCATCGCGCGCACCGCGATGATCTCGTTGCCTGCGCCCGTGAGGAAAAGCACCGGCGGGCAGCCGGGGCGCCGCTTGAGCTGCTGCAGCCAGTCGAGGCCGTCGCCGCGCCCGAGCATGTAGTCGAGGATCAGGACGTCGTAGTCGGCGAGCGGAAAGGACGCATCCGGCATGTCGCGCTCGACCGGGTCGTAGGGATCGACCTTGGCGTCGGGCCATTCCTTGCGGATGTGGTGCGAAAGAACGGCGCGCAGATCCTCGTCGTCGTCGATGATGAGGACGCGCACCGCGTCCTACCCGCCGCCGAGCTGCACGGAGTAGACCGAGGTCGCCTCCACCTTGCCGCGCAGCGCGAGATCGCCTTTCGGCCTCGCCGCGGAAGGCTCGATGTGCTTGCGGATCGCCTCGTACACCGGCCCCGAAAGCAGCACTTCGCCCGCCTTCGCGAGCTGCTGCAGCCGCGCCGCGGTGTTCACCGCGTTGCCGATGATCGTGTAGCTCATGTGGTGCGGCGAGCCGATGTTGCCGATGATCGCCTCGCCCGACGCGATGCCGATGCCGACGCCGGTGGAAAGCCCGCCGCGCCGCATCCAGCCTTCCAGCACCGGCCTGAAGCCCGAAACCATGTCGCGCGCCGTCTGCCAGGCGCGCAACGCCGCGTCGGGCTGCGGGAAGGGCACGTTGAAGCCGACCAGCAGGCTGTCCCCCGCCATGCTGAAGATGGTGCCGTCGTGGCGGTAAGCAGCGTCGGTCATGACGGCGAAGTATTCGTTCAGCATGCCGACCACTTCGTCCACCTCGACCGACTCCGTAAGGCGCGTGAAGCCGCGCAGGTCTGCGAACAGCGCCACCACCGAGATGCGCTGCGCGCCGGGCTCGAAAGGCGTGTCCCCGGTGTCCTCGGCGATGATCCGCTCCGCGAGCTGCGGGGAGACGTAGCGCGAGAACGCCTTGCGCAGCGCCTCCTTGCGCTGGACCTCCGCGCCGAGGCGCCGGCCCTCGAGCTCCTTGCGCGTCTCGTGCAGCCGGCGCAGCGTGTTGACGCGCGCGATGAGCTCCTCGCGCCGCACGGGCTTGGACAGAAAATCGTCCGCCCCCGCCTCGATGCCGCGCACGCGGCTCTGGTGGTCTTCGAGCGCGGTCACGAGCACGATGGGGACCAGGGCCGTGGCCGGCGTGGACTTCAGGCGCTCGCAGATCTGGAAGCCGCTCATGTCGGGCAGCATCACGTCGAGCAGGATCAGGTCCGGCATCCCCGCGGCGACGCTGGCGAGCGCGCTCTTGCCGTCGCCGACGGTATCGACGCCCATGCCGGCGGCCTTCAGCAGCCGGGCGAGAAAGGCCGCCATGTCCGGATCGTCGTCCACGACGAGGACGCGGAACGTCGCCTGCGCCGGCGCCTCCCGCGCCGGGGCGGCGAGATCACTCATAGCGGATCTGGACCTTGGACAGGTAGTCGCCGTATTCCGAGATCTGGGCCGCGAGCCCCGCGCGGTCGCCGCTGCGCGCGCCGTCCTCGATCAGCTTGCCGATCGTGGAGATGTGCGTGAAGCCGTACGAGTTGCCCACGCCCTTCATGCGATGGCCGAGCTGCCGGAGCTGCTCGAAGTCGGCCGCGGCGAGCGCGGCCTTGAGCGCCTCGTGCTCCTTCTCCCGGTTTCGCATGAACGTCGGGATCAGGTCTTCGAGGTCCTTGTCCACCTTGACGTCGTACGAGGGCTCGCTCATGGCCGCGATTATAGGGGCGGCTCGCGGCAGGCCCCCGGTCAGGCTTTGTCAGACAGTCCTTGGCGCGCCCGCGCCAGGTTGGGATGGAGGGTCAGGGCCGCGAAGAAGGCGTAGCGCGCATCGGCGCGCGCGCCGCGCCCGAGCAGGATCTCGGCAAAGTGCAGCATCGCCGCGAAGTGGCGCGGCTCGAGCTCGAGCGTACGGCGGATGTCCTCCAGGCACTCCGCGTCCCGTCCGAGGAGGTAGTACAGCGCCGCCCGCTTGTGCCAGGCCTCGGCGAATCCGGGCGCGCGGCGCAGCAGGATCGTGAGGCGCGTCTCGGCGATGTCGTAGCGCCGGGCGGCGATGTCGCTGGTGGCGAGATCGAGCGCCTCCCCGGCTTCCCGGCGCGGGTGGTGCATCCACAGGTCCCAGATGCGCTCCTCCGTGGGCGGCGCATCGGCCGCAGTCGCGACCGCGAGGCGCTGGAAGAGCGCATCGAGAGCGGGGAGCACGCGGGCCGGCCGGCGCTCGCGGCGGTCGGCGATCAGGGCCAGGATTTCGGCGTGTCGCGCCAAGCGTGGATATGTTAGTGGAAGTCGCGCGAGGGCGCTGCGAGGGGTCCGAGCAGGCTGCTGCAGTCCTCGAGGGAACGCGCCACCACGTGCACCACCTCGCCTTCGCGCTCCACCACGCCGTGCACCGCGAGCAGCCGCGCGCCGACGAGCTCGCGCCGCTGGCGGTCCACGAGCCGGCGCCAGACGACGACGTTGATGCAGCCGGTCTCGTCCTCCAGGGTGACGAACACCACCCCGCTCGCCGTGTCGGGGCGCTGCCGGCAGGTGACCAGCCCCGCAACGCGAACGCGCCGCCCCTGGGGCGAGCGCGCGAGCTCGCGCGCCTGCACCATGCCGGCCTGGCGCAGGCGCCCGCGCAGCAGCGCGAGCGGATGCCGGCCGAGCGTGAGGCCCAGGCTCGCGTAGTCGGCGACGATGTCCTCGCCTTCGCGAGGCGGGGGCAGCGCGGGCGGCGCCTCGGCCGCGGGCGCGCTGCCAAGGGGCGGCTCGCGCTCGGCGCCGGCGGCGCTCCAGAAAGCGAGGCGCCGGTGCCCGGCGAGCGAGCGCAGCGCCCCGGCCGCGGCGAGGGCGCGAAGGTCCTTGCGCGTCAGCCCTGCTTTTTGCATCAGCTCCTGCACGGAGAAAAAGGGCCTGCAAGCTTCGATCCGCCTGCCCGCTTTCTCCGCAAGCCCGCTCGCCATGCGCAGGCCCAGGCGCAGCTCACCCTGCTCCAGCGTGCAGTCCCAGCCGCTGGCGCCGACCTCCGGCGGGCGCACGCGCACGCCGTGGCGCTGCGCGTCCTGCACGAGCTGCGCCGGTGCGTAGAAGCCCATCGGCTGGCTGTTCAGCAGCGCGGCGCAGAACGCCGCCGGATGATGGCGCTTCAGCCAAGCGGACACATAGACGAGCAGCGCGAAGCTCGCCGAATGCGATTCCGGGAAGCCGTACTCGCCGAAGCCGAGGATCTGGCGGTAGAGCGCGTCGGCGAACTGCGCCGCGTAGCCGTTGCGCCGCATGCCGTCCTTCAGCCGCTGCTCGAACTGCTCCAGGCTGCCGCTGCGGCGCCAGGCCGCCATGGAGCGGCGCAGGCGGTCGGCCTCGCCCGGGGAGAACCCGGCGGCCACCATGGCGAGCTGCATGACCTGCTCCTGGAAGATCGGCACGCCGAGGGTGCGCTCGAGCACCTGCCGCACCGCCTCGCTCGGGTAGGTGACCGGCTCCTCCTGCTGGCGGCGCCGCAGGTACGGATGCACCATCCCGCCCTGGATCGGCCCGGGGCGCACGATGGCGACCTCGATCACCAGGTCGTAGAAGCCGGCGGGCCTCAGCCGCGGCAGCATGCTCATCTGCGCGCGCGACTCCACCTGGAACACGCCCACGGTGTCCGCGCGCGAGAGCATCGCGTAGACCTCGGGGTCCTCGGGCGGTATTTCGTCCATCTTCCTGCCGACGAGCGCGAGGGCCTTGCGGATCGCGGTCAGCATGCCGAGCGCCAGGACGTCCACCTTCAGGAGCCCGAGCGCCTCGAGGTCGTCCTTGTCCCACTGGATCACGGTGCGCTGCGGCATCGCCGCGTTCTCGATCGGCACCAGCTCCGCGAGCGGGCCGCGCGAGATGACGAAGCCGCCGACGTGCTGGGAAAGATGCCGCGGAAAGCCGACCAGCGTGTCGACGAGCTCGAGGAGCGTCCCGTCCAGGTGGCGCTCCAGGTCGCGCCGGCCTTCCCAGAAAGCGAACTTCCGCGCCAGCCGGTCGACCTCGCCCGGCGCCAGGCCGAGCGCTTTTCCGAGATCGCGCACCGCGCTGCGCGGCCGGTAGCAGATCACGGTGGCGGCGAGCGCAGCGCGCTCGCGCCCGTATTTGCGGTAGACGTACTGGATCACCTCCTCGCGCCGCTCGTGCTCGAAGTCGACGTCGATGTCGGGCGGCTCGTTGCGCTCGCGCGAGAGGAAGCGCTCGAAGAGCGTGTTCATGCGCGCCGGGTCCACCTCGGTGATGCCGAGCGCGTAGCACACGGTGGAATTTGCCGCCGATCCCCGGCCCTGGCAGAGGATGCCGTTCTGCCGCGCGAAGCGCACGATGTCCTCGACGGTGAGGAAGAACGCCTCGTAGCGCAGGTCGGCGATGAGGGCGAGCTCGTGCTCCACCAGCTCGGCGACCTTGGGCGGCACGCCGGCGGGAAAGCGCCGGCCCAGCCCCGCCGCCGTGAGCGCGCGCAGCCAGCTCGCCGGCGTGTGGCCGGGCGGCACGAGCTCTTCGGGATATTCGTATCTCAGGGAATCGAGGCTGAAATCGCAGCGCTCGGCGATCTCGACCGTCTGCCGGAGCAGAGAAGCGGGATAAAGCTGGGCGAGGCGCATGCGCAGGCGCAGGTGGCGCTCGGCGTTCGGGAAAAGCGCGGCCGCGCACTGCGCGACCGGGCGGCCGAGGCGGATCGCGGTCAGCGCGTCCTGCAGCCGCCGGCGCGAGCGCACGTGCATGTGCACGTCGCCGGCAGCCACCAGCGGCAATCCGCTTTTGCCGGAGATGTTTTCCAGGGAAAGGAGCTTCGCGCGGTCGTTCGGGCCGCAATGCAGCTCGGCCGCGAGCCACGCACGGCCGGCGAAGCGCTCGGCGATCCAGAGCGCCCGCTCTTCATCGGCGTCGCAAAGGAGAACCAGCGTCGAGCCGGCGGAGAGATTCTCGAGGTCGGCGCGCGAAAGCGCATACGCGCCCTTCGGGCTGCGCCGCCGGCCCGCGGCGATCAGCGAGGAAATGCAGCCGTAGGACGCGCGGTCGGCGGCGAGGAGCACCACTTTCATGCCGTCGTCCAGCCGCGCCTCGGCGCCGACGACGAGCGGCAGCCCGTGCTCCTTCGCGGCCTCGTGCGCGCGCACGATGCCCGCCAGCGAGCATTCATCGGTCAGCGCGAGCGCGCGATAGCCGAGCGCCTTCGCCCGCGCCCCCAGCTCTTCCGGGTGCGACGCCCCCCGCAGGAAGCTGAAGTTCGACAGGCAGTGCAGCTCGGCGTACTCAGGCAAAGAGGCCATGGACGAACCATTCGCCGGCTTCGCGGTACACCCAGAGCATCGCGCCGCTCGCGGACCGGGCGATGAAGTAGTCGCGCCTTGCGTCGTCGCCGTCCCACCAGCCCGACTCGATGCGTTCCGGACCGGCGAGAAGCTGGAGCCCCTCCGGCGCCGCCGGACGCGCCCGCTGGAGCAGCCACGCCGGCCGCGCCCCGACACGCGGGCTCTCGCGCGGCTCCCATTCGCCCGGCTCGACATTTCGCCAGGCGAGCTCGGGACGATGCTCCGGGTACAAGGCGAGCCCGTGGACCGCGTCGCGGCCCAGGCGCGCGCGCAGCCGCTCGACGAGCTGCAGCCAGTCCTCGGCATCGGCGGCAGCATCGCCGAACATGCCGCCGCTTCGCCCATGAAGCGCGGTGAAGTCCCCCGCTTCCAGGCGCAGCGCCTGCACCGGCTGCGCAAGCGGCAGCCGGCCGAGCCGCTCGCGCAGCAGGTGCCCGAGGCGCCCGGCGTCGCGCGCCGGCGAAGCGAGGCCGATTTCGAGCCTCGTGGGGTCGCCGCGCCGGTGCACGAGCGAGAGCTCGAAGCGCCGGATTCCGGCCTGCTGCGCCGCGAGCGTGCCTTCGAGCTGCAGGAGGAGCCGCCGCGCGGCGAACAGCACGCCTTCGGCGTGCGCCACGTCCGCGGGAAGGTCGAGCGCGGCGCTGAAGCGCCGCGGCGGCACGAAGAACGTCCTGGGCTCGGGACGCGTGCCGCGCGCGCGGTCGAGGTCTTCCAGCACGCGCGCGCTGCAACGCCGCGCGAGGCCCTCGCGCGGCAGGCGCATCAGGTCGCCGACCGTGGCGGCGCCGATGCTGCGGAAAAACTCCGCATCCGCGTCGAGCAGATCGAGCGGCACCGCGGCGAGGCGCGCCTGGCCGGAGCGTGCGCGCCACAACGCCGCCCGCGGCGTGCGCCCGAGGCCCAGGCGCAGCTCGAAGCCCAGCCGTTCCATGCCGCCCGTCAGCTCGCGCACCAGGGGCTTCAGCCCGGCGAAGTAGCGCAGGCTGCCCTGCACTTCCGCGAGCACGGCCCGCGGCGGCTCGAGCGAAACCCTAGGCGTGAACTGGCAGGTCCAGGCGGCGAGGTTCTCGAGCGTTCCCTCGGGCAGAGGCGGCAGGTGCAGGGCGACCCAGAGCATCGGCAGGCCGGACGATCGGGTTCCAAGGCAGGCGCAGCGGGACGCGGGCCGGCGCGCCGCGGCGCTTCAGGATATGGAGCTCCAGGCCCTCGGGCGCGGCATGCAGCGCGAGGCGCAACGCCGCAGGGGACGATTCGCTTGCCGCGGCCAGAGGGCGAAAGAGCGCGACGAAGGCCCGGCTCGTCTCCGCGGCGAGCGCGAGACGCCGCAGTTCGGCATAGCGTGCATCGCGGAACCAGGCGAGGAGCGCCGAGCAGCTCGCCGCGCGCAGCGCCTGCTCCGCCGCCCAGAGCGCGTCCCGGCGTCCCGGCGCGCGGACCACCGCGAGCTGGCAGAGATCCACGCCGGCCGCGGCAAGCGCGGGCGCGTAGGGCACGTGCGGCGGCGCGAGCCAGGCGACGCGCCGTCCCGCCGCGGTCAGGCGGGCAAGCGCCGGCAGGAGGATCCGCAGCTCGCCGATGCCTTCCTCGTCGGCGAGGATCTCGGTGAGTACGCCGCTCGGCCAGCCGCCGCCGGGAAGCTCGGCATCGAGCGGCGCGAATCCCGTGGACACGGCCGGCACCGCTGCAAGGAGCGGCGAGCCGCGCCACACCGGCTGGCGCTGCAGGATTTCCGCGAGTTCCATGATGCTGTATTTATATACAGTATCGGCGTCCGCGGCAAGGCGGTAAAAATTACACGCCTTCGCGGCGCGAATTTTCCTCCCTTAAAGCGCCGCTCCCCCGCATAATTTCGACGGGGAAATTCCCATAAGAATTGAAGGCCTGCATGACCAAGTCAATGTTTTTTCTAGCCGCCGTTGCGGCGCTCGCCACGGCGCTGCCGCAGGCGAGCCTGGCCGATGAATTCCGGCGCGAAGTCTGGGTCAATCCCGGCTTCGTCTCGTATCACTTCGATCGCAGCAAGGACTACCGCGACTTCAACTACGGCCTCGGCGCCGAGATGCTGCTTGCGCCCAACCATGCGCTGATCGCCGGTATCTACGAGAACAGCGAAAGCCAGACCAGCAAGTACGCCGGGTATGAATGGCGGCCGCTGCATTGGCAACCGGCCGGCCTGCGCGTGAGCGGCGGGCTCGCCGCGGCGCTCATGGACGGCTATCCGAGCATGAACAACAAGGGATTCTTTCTCGCCGCGTTCCCTACCCTTGCGGTCGAAGGCAGGACCTTCGGGGTGAACTTCATTCTGGTTCCCAACTTTGCCCACGGCGCCGCCGTCGCGGCGCAATTCAAGCTGAAAGCCTGGTAGCGCTTATTTGCCTCTGACGAGGCGGCGGTACTGGGCCATGTGGCGAATGGCCTCCCTCGGCCTGGCGAGGTCCTCGCAAAGGAGCGCGAGGTTGTAGTGGCAATCGGCCATGCGCGGGTCGGCGCGCAGCGCCGCTTCGTACGCGTCGAAGGCCTCGCGCTTGCGGTCCATGTCGTCGAGCAGCACGCCGAGGTTGTAGTGCAGGACCGCGGCATCGGAGCACGACGAGAGGCCCGCGCGATACGCCGCCTCGGCCTGCTCGAGCTGCCCGAGCTCGTGCAGCAGCGACCCGATGTTGATGTGCGCGTCGAGGCACGCGCCGTCGGCGGCGATCGCGGCGCGGTAAGCCTCGACGGCGCGCTCGGGGTCCCTGGCCTCGAGCTCGGCGGCACGGTCGAGCCACTCCTGCGGGCCCGGCCCGGCGGCCGGGCGCTTCCTCTCGAGCACGCTGAGCGAGCCGCTCGACGGGTCGCCTTCGAACGCGAGAAGGTACTGCCCGGAATCGGCCTGCCAGCGGCGCGCGCCTTCGCGCACTACGACCCGGTCGCCGTCGGCCGCGATGCGCAGGCCGGAGAGCGGCATCTCGCGCGGCAGGTGGCGGCGCAGCTCGCGCATCGAGCGCGTGATGCGCTTCGCCGGCACGTTCGCCGCGGCAAGTGCCTGCGCGGTGCGCAGCGCGATGAGGTCCTGGAAGGAGAACAGCCACGCGTTGCGCGGGCCGCGCGCGGGATGCACGAAGCCCGCCTCGACGAGGCTGCGGATGGTTGCGCGCGAGAGGCGAAGCAGCTTCTCTACTTCGCCTACCCTGAATTGCGACACTTTATTTCTTGGCGGCTTTCCGGGCGGCGGGCTTGGCCGGCTCGGTGCGCTTCGCCGGCTTCTTCTCCAGGCTCGCGCGCAGCGCCTCCATCAGGTCGATCACCTGCGCGCCCGGCTCGGGCGTCGCGGCGAGCGTGATCTGCTGGCCCTCGATCTTCTTCTGCACGGCCGCCTCGATGCGCTCGCGCACCTCGTCCTTGTACGCGGCGGGGTCGAACTTGTCCGTGGACTGCTGCTCGATCAGCTGCTGCGCGAGCTTCAGCTCC
>Ga0070741_10002669_pt1 | contig 46891 bp, 43 predicted proteins | sample Coa_R1_4_FD_66440 | JGI IMG/M metagenome (GOLD analysis project Ga0070741, IMG submission 66440) | Surface soil microbial communities from Centralia Pennsylvania, which are recovering from an underground coalmine fire - Coalmine... | ecosystem: Environmental > Terrestrial > Soil > Unclassified ... | reverse complement strand
GCTGGCAGCGCAAGCGCGTCGGTGACGGCAACGGCGCGACGGTGACGATCCTGCCGGCGAGCGATGGCTATACCGCGATCTCGCCGCGCGAGGACAAGCAGTGGGCCGCGTGGCTGAAGGTGATGGGCTCGCCGGCCTGGGGCGAGGAGCCGCGCTTTGCCCGCAAGGCCGACCGGGTGAAGAACTGGGACGCGCTGCATGCGCTGATGTCGCAATGGAGCCGCCAGCATCCCAAGCAGTGGATCGCCGACGCCGCGCAGCGTGCGCACGTGCCGAGCTTTCCCTTGCGCGAGATCGCCGAGCACCTCGATACGCCGCAGCTGCGTCATCGCCGCTACTACCGCCAAGCGACGTTCGGCGGGAAGGAAATCAAGGTGCCCGGCCCGCCGTTCGGACTGAGCGTTTCGCCGTCGGTGCCAAAGCCGCGCAGGTCGGCGGGGCCGCTGCCGCTGTCCGGCGTCCGCGTGCTCGATTTCAGCTGGGTGATCGCGGGACCGACGACGACGCGCTACATGGCCGCGATGGGCGCCGAAGTCATCAAGGTCGAGGCGCCGGCCGGCGATCCCGGACGCGCCTCGGAATTGCATACGGTGCTGGGCCAGGCGAAGAAGAGCATCGTCCTGGACCTCAAGAAACCGGAAGCGGTCGAGACGGCGCGGGCGCTGGCCGCCAGGTCCGACATCCTGCTCGAGAATTTCGCGACCGGCGTTATGGACCGGCTCGGCTTGGGCGCCGAGGCGCTGAAGGTCGTGAACCCGGACCTCATCTACATCTCCGCCTCAGGCATGGGCCGGACGGGGCCGGAGGCCAAGGCGGTGGCGTACGGCACGCTGCTGCAATGCTATGCCGGATTTGCCGGGCTCAATCGTCATCCCGACAGGCCGCCGCGCGTCGGCTTGGCGTGGCTCGATCCGATGTGCGGCCTGATGCTGGCCTTCGTCGCGGCCGCCGCGCTCTGGCACCGCGAGCGCGATGGCGGCGTGGCACGGATCGACTTCTCGATGATCGAGGCGATGCTGTGGACCATGGCCGAGGCCATGATCGCGACCCAGCTCGGCACGCCGCCGAAGCCAATGGGCAATGCGTCGGCGCGCTATCCGCTGCATGGCGTCTGGCGCTCCGCCGGCGACGACGACTGGGTCGCCATCGTCGCGCGCAACGACCGCGAATTGCAGGCTCTGTCGCGCATCGTTTCCGGCGCCGGCGAAGAGGCTCTGGCCGCCTGGGTGGCTGCCCGCTCGGCAACCGCTGCCGCCGAGACGCTCGTCAAGGCCGGCATCCCCGCCGCCGCGCTGGCGCGCTACGGCGATCTGGTGAATAGCCCGCATCTTGCCGCCCGCCAATTCTGGGACGACGGCCTGCCGGGCCTGCCCTGGCGCGCGAGCTTCGGCCGCGCATCCGGTCCTGCGCCGGCATTGGGCGCGGATTCCGAGCGGGTGCTGGCCCAAATTCTCGGGCCTTTGTCGAAGCGCTAGAACTCGCCGCTGCGGTAGGCCTCGTCGAGCCGCTTGGCGTCCTCTTCCGAAGGTTCGGGCCAAGCCTCGCCGCGCTTGCGCAGCTTGCCCTCGAAGTTCGGCTTGCGCTTGGCGTTGAATGCCTGCCGTCCTTCCTCGCCGTCGATCGTGGTCTGGATCAGCAGCGAGTTGATCAGGTTCTGCACATGCCATGCCTGATCGGTCGGCAGGTCGCCGAAGCGCACGACGAACTCCTTCATCATGCGCACCGCGACCGGCGGCAGGGTGCAGATGTGGCGCGCCATCTTCTCCGCCCGCTCGAGCAGCTCAGCGTGCGGCACGACTTCGTTGATCAGGCCGATGCGCAACGCCTCTTGCGCCCCGAAGGGCTCGTCGGTCAGCAGGATCTTCATCGCATCGATGTAGCGCAGCTGCTTGGCCAGCAGGCTGGCGCCGGGACCGTGGCCCAGCCAACCCTGGCTCAGCAGCGCGAACTTGAAGCGCGCATGCTCGGCGCTGGCGATCCGGATGTCGGTCGACGCGAGCAGGATGTAGAGGCCGGCGCCGGCCGCCCAGCCGTTCACGGCGGCGATCACCGGTTTCCAGACGCGCGGATAGTGATCGCCCATGCGCCCGTCGACGCCGGTCTTCTGGCCGTGCACGGTTCCCGCCAGCGGCCAGAAGATCCGCTGTGTGCGCAGGTAGTCGCGTTCTTCCTCGGTGATGTTCTCGCGCGGCGCGAGATTGTGGCCGCCGCAGAAATGAGTGTCGCCCTTGCCGGTCAGGATGGCGCAGCGGATCGAGCGATCCTCCCACATGTCGATCCACGCCTCGGAAATCGCATCCGACGTCGGCTTGTCGAGGATGTTGGCTTTGCCGGGATTGTTCAGCGTGATGTAGGCGACGCCGTCGCGCTTTTGGTAGTCGATGGGCAAGGGTCATCCTCCTTTGTGCGTTGACGCAGTCTAGCCGGGCTCGCGGAGCGAGGCGGAACAATTGCAGGTCCGCGCCCCCTGTGGCACGGTCCGCCCGCATGCAACAAAGACCCCGAAATCCCTATTCCAGCGCGGAAATCGATCGCGCCAGCCATGAGCGCGAGAACGAGGAGCGCATGATCGAATTGGCCTCCTCAGGCGCAGCGCGCTTCGTGCCGATCGACATGGAGCGCAACCTCGTCAAGAAGGGCGGCAACCCGGAGGCGGTCTTCCTGCAGGGCATGATGGCGCGCGCCGTCGCGGCCGCGGCCGACCATCACATCTTCCTGGGCTACATCGAGGGCACGCCTTATTTCGCCGTCGACGTCACCGGCAAGCAGACGCCGCTTGCCGAGATGGGGGAGTTCGTCGACCTGCGGCAGGTGGGGGCGCTGCTGTTCGCCCGCGAGGGCTCGATCCTGGCCTACGCGCGCGCCATGACCTACTGGCACCGGCGGCACCGTTTCTGCGGCGTGTGCGGCTCGCCCACCAAGGTGACGCGCGGCGGCCATGTCCGCGTCTGCACCAACGAGGCCTGCAAGACCGAGCAATTCCCGCGCACCGATCCTGCCGTGATCATGCTGGTCCATCATGGCGACAAGTGCCTGCTCGGCCGTGGCAAGCAGTTCCCCAAGGGCATGCATTCCACGCTTGCGGGCTTCGTCGAGCCGGGCGAGAGCTTCGAGGACGCGGTGGCGCGCGAAGTCTACGAAGAAGTGAAGGTGCGGGTGAAGAACGTCACCTACCGCTCCTCGCAGCCCTGGCCGTTCCCCGCCTCGGTGATGATCGGCTTCCATGCCGAGGCTGAATCGCTCGATTACGAAGTGAACGAGAGCGAGCTCGCCAGCGCGCGCTGGCTGAGCCGCGAGGAACTGCGCCCTGAGAACCTGCCCAAGGACGGCAGCTTCTTCATGCCGCGTCGCGATTCCATTGCCCGCCGCCTGATCGAGGAGTGGCTCGGTCACGAGGCAGGGCCTTCCATCAGCGGATAGACATCATGAGCGCCAAGCTTTTCACGCCCGTCGATCTGGGCGGCATCACTCTGCCCAACCGCATCGTCGTTTCGCCGATGTGCCAGTACTCGGCCGTAGACGGTAGCGCCCAGCCCTGGCACACCGTGCATTACGGCGAGCTAGCGATGTCGGGTGCCGGCCTGTTGTGCTTCGAGGCCACGCATGTGGAGCGCGACGGGCGCATCACGCAGGGCTGCCTCGGCCTCTATTCCGACGAGAACGAGGTAGCGCTGAAGCCGATCGTCGAGTGGGCGCGCGCATGGATGCCGCACGTGAAGCTCGGCATCCAGCTCGCCCATGCCGGCCGCAAGGCCTCCGCCCAGCGCCCGTGGAAGGGCGGTGGTCCGCTGACGCAGGCCGATGCACCGGACCTGCCGTGGACCACGGTCTCGGCATCGCCGCTGCCTTATGATCCGGCCGCCAAATGGCACACGCCCGTGGCGCTCGACAAGGCAGGCCTGAAGCGGGTCAAGCAGGCCTTTGTCGACGCCACGCTGCGCTCGCTGCGGCTGGGCTTCGACCTGGTCGAGCTGCATGGCGCGCACGGCTATCTGCTGCACCAGTTCCTGTCGCCGCTCAGCAACCAGCGCAGCGACGAGTACGGCGGCACGATGGAGAAGCGCCGGCGCTTTCCGCTCGAAGTGTTCGAAGCCTGCCGCGCGGTGTGGCCGCGCGACAAGGCGCTCGGCATGCGGCTTTCCTGCATCGAATGGGTCGACGGCGGATTGTCGCTCGAAGACTCGATCGAGACGGCGCGGCAGCTCAAGGCGCTGGGCTGCGATTTCGTGGATTGCAGCTCGGGCGGCAACTCGCCGGCGCAGAAGATCAAGGTCGAGCCGGGCTACCACGTTCCGTTCGCCGCCAGGGTGCGCCAGGAAGCCGGCACCAAGACCTGGGCGGTCGGCATCATCACCGAGCCAGAGCAGGCCGAGCGAATCGTCGCCTCCGGCCAGGCCGACTGCACGGCACACGCCCGCGCCTTCATGGTCGATCCGCGTTGGGGCTGGAACGCGGCGCGGGCGCTCGGCGCCGAGCTGCCCCCCATGCCGCTGCCTGCGGTGCGCGGCGCTTCGATCCTGCCGTTCCGGCCGCAGCCCGCGCTCGTCAAGGCGGCGGACTAGGGGTGGCCGGCCCGCCATCCGCGCCTCCCGTTCCGCCGGCGGATCGCATCCTGCGCGCGATCCTGTCGACGATCGTCGCGACCTCGTGCTTCTCCTGCCTGAACGCGATGTCGAAGACGCTCACCGGAGCGCACTATCCGGTGATCGAGGTGATCTGGTCGCGCTATTTCTTCGCCTTCATCTTCATGCTGGCGATGTTCCTGCCGCGCAGCGGGAAGGCCCTGTTCCAGATTCGCCGGCTCGACACGCAGGTGCTGCGCGGCCTGCTGCTTTTCTTCTCGTCCTATCTCTATTTCCACGGCATCGCCTACATGCCGCTCGCCACCGCGGCCTCGATCTCGTTGTCCAGCCCGATCATCGTCACCGCGCTTTCGCCCAAGCTCCTGGGGGAGCAGGTCGGGCCGCGCCGCTGGGCCGCGGTCGGCGTCGGCTTCGTCGGTGCGCTGATCGTGGTGCGGCCGGGCCACGCCAATTTCGACTGGCACGTGCTGCTCATCGTCTCCAGCACGGTCTGCAGCTCGTTCTACCAAATCTTCTCGCGTCGTTACGGCCAAACCGAGCGGCCCGATGCATCGGCGACGGTCGCCACCATCGTCGGCACCGTGGCCGCCAGCCCCTTCCTGCCGTTCGAATGGGTGACGCCTTCGTGGGGATGGGATGTCGCGCTGTTCGTCGGCATGGGCATCATGGCCGGCACCGGCCACTATTTCCTGACCATCGCCTACAGCCAGGCACCGGCTGCGATCGTGTCACCGTTCAACTACACGCAACTGATCGGCGCGGCGATCCTGGGCTACATCGTCTTCCACGACCTGCCCGACCTTTGGACCTGGATCGGCTCGGCCGTGATCATCAGCTCGGGCCTCTATATCGGCTACCGCGAGCGCGTGCGCTACAAGCAGGCCAAGCTCAGTGCGCGAGGGCCGTGAAGACCTTGGTTGGCAGCCACAGGGCTATCTCCGGCGCGAACGAGAGAACGATCACCGACAAGATCATCAGCGCGACGAAGGGCATGACGCCCCAGATGATGTCGCCCAGCGCGATGTCGGGCGCGATGTTCTTGATGACGAAGATGTTGAGGCCGACCGGCGGGTGAATGAGGCCCATCTCCATGACGATGGTCATGACGACGCCGAACCACACGAGATCGAAGCCGGCGGCCTTGAGCGGCGGCAGGATGATCGGCGCCGTCATCAGGATGATCGACACCGGTGGCAGGAAGAAGCCCAGCACGACCACCATGATCAGGATCGACGTCAGCAACACCCAGCGCGACAGGTGCTGCGCCACGATCCACTCGGCCGCCGACTGGCTGATGTGCAGGTAGCTCATCACATACGAGTAGAGCAGCGACATGCCGATGATCAGCATCAGCATGCTCGACTCGCGAATCGTGTTCTGCATGATCGGCTTGAGCTGCGAGGGCCGCCAGGTGTTGTAGATCACTGCGATCAGGATCAGCGCCAGGATCGCGCCCAGCCCGGCCGTTTCCGACGGCGTGGCAAAACCGCCATAGAGCGCGATCATGACGCCGGTCAGCAGCAGCACGAACGGCAGCACGCGGGGCAGGGCGAGGAAGCGCTCGGCCAGCGTGAAGTGGTGGACCTCGTGCAGCGGCGAATCCGCCGGCGCGAGCTTGGCCTCGTGGCGATAGCGCCATGCCGCGTAGAGCGCGAAGAACGACACCATCAGCAGCGCCGGCCCGATGCCGGCGAGGAACAGCCGGCCGAGCGACTGCTCGGAGGACACGGCGTAGAGAATCATGGTGATCGAGGGCGGCAGCAGGATGCCGAGTGTGCCGCCGGCCGCGATCAGGCCCGAAGCGAAGCCGCCGGAATAGCCGCGCTTGCGCATCTCAGGAATGCCGGCCGAGCCGATCGCCGAGCAGGTGGCGGGGCTGGAGCCGGCCATGGCGGCGAAGAGTGCGCAGGCGAAGATGTTGGCGATGCCGAGGCCGCCGGGGATGCGGCTCATCCAGACATTGAGCGCGGAATAGAGGTCGCGTCCGGCGGGCGATCGTCCGATCGCCGCGCCCTTCAGGATGAAGAGCGGGATCGACAACAGCGTGATCGCCGACAGTTCCTCGTAGACGTTCTGCGTCACCGTATCGAGCGCGGAGGGCGGCATGAAGAAGTACATGAACACGGTCGCGACCAGCCCCAGCGAGAAGGCGATCGGCATGCCGGAGAACATGACGAGGAGGGTGACGCCGCCGTACAGCGAGCCGATCTCGAGGACGGACATCAGTGGGGGGAGACCGGTGGAACGACGGTGGGCCGGAACGCCTGGACCAGGATCTGGATCGTCAGCAGGGTCATGCCGATCGACATGGCGGAATAGGGAATCCAGAGCGGCGGCGCCCAGGCCGATTCGCTGGTGTAGCCGCCGACCCATGCTTCATGCAGCAGGGTCCACGACTTCCAGGAGAAGAAGGCGCAGAACAGGAGGCTCAGCATGTCGACGATGAACTGGCGCCAGCGCTCGACGCGCGGCGGCAGGACGGCCTTCAGCGCCTCGATGCCAATATGGCCGCGCTGGGTGTGCACCCAGCCGGACGCGCCGAAGGCGACGCCGATCAGCAGGAAGACGGCGAATTCTTCCTGCCAGTCGGTCGGCTCCGGCGTGAAGTAGCGCAGCAAGACGGAGTAGGTGAGGACGGCGGAGGCCACGACCAGGGCGATCGCCGCCAGGACGACGACCGCCCGATGGATCAGGTCGAGAAGTTTCACGAAACCTGCTGGCTGAGCTTCAGGAAGTCGGCGCAGCTGGCGCTCCTCTCGGCGTAGCTCTTCCAGCAAGTGTTGAGCGCGACGGCCTTCCACTTGTCGGCCTGCTCCTTTTCCATGTCGAACACCTGGCGGCCGGCCTTCTTCCAGACTTCGGCCACGTGGTCGTCGTCGCCCTTGGCCGCCTGGAGCGCGAACTTCTCCATCTCGCCGCCAATGTCCATGATCGCCGTCTGCTGATCCTTGGGCAGCGCGTCGAAGACCTGCTTCGACATCAGCAGCGGCTCGAACACGAAGAAGAAGCCGGCCTTGCGGAAAGTGACGATATTCTTGGTGATCTCCTCCATGCGGAAGGAGACGAAGCTGCCCGACGTCGTCATGCAGATGTCCATCGTGCCGGTCTGCATCGAGGCATAGAGTTCGTTCGACGGGAACGACACCACCGAGGCGCCGGCGCCCTTCAGCATCAGGTCCATCTCGCGGCTGCCGCCGCGCACCTTCTTGCCCTTGACGTCTTCCGGCACCAGGACGGGCTTGGCATCGCGGCTGGCGACTCCGCCCGCCTGCCACAACCAAGTGACGAGCACGACGCCCTTTTCGGCCATCAGGGCGGTCAGCTTCTTGCCGATCTCAGCCTGCTTCCAGTTGTAGCCTTGCGTATAGGAGCTGACGACGCCCGGCATGAAGCCGATGTTGTATTCGGCGACTTCGCCGCCGGCGTAGTTCAGGGGATAGAGGCTCATGTCGAGCGCGCCGCGGTGGAGCGCCGAATACTGCGCCACGGTCTTGACGAGCGAGGAGTTCGGATAGACTTCGGCGGTCAGCGCGCCCTTGGTGCGCTTGTCGAGCTCGGCGGCGAAGCGCCGGCAGAGCTGGTCGCGGAAGTCACCGGTATCGATGGTGCCGCCCGGAAACTGGTGCGAAATCTTGAGCTTCCTGGCTTCGGCACGGGCCGTGCCCGCGATCCACGGAGCGGCCAGCGGCGCAGCGGCGGACGCGGCGAGAATTCGCCGACGAGTGATGTCCATTGGTATTTCCCCCTTCTCAATTCTTGTGGCGCATATCGATTCATCCATCTCTCAAAGTCAACAGGCTGAATGCGCGCGCTGTGAAGTTTTGCTCAATTTAGCGCGATCCACTAATGTCCGCGCTGCATTGAGGATTTGCGATGGCGTTGTGGCACAAGCTGGTCGGTATGCGCGAGCAGACGGAGCTCGGCCCGGCCATGGCGCTGGACTTGGCCCGGCTGAAGCAGGTCGCCGGCGGCGTCGGCGCCAACCCGTCGTTCAAGTTTCGTTTCCTCGACGCAGACCGGCAACTGCGCCAGCTCAACTGCAAGTTGGGCGAACGGCTGGCCGGCAGCAAGGCGCGCGACCGCCAGTCCGTCGTCAATGCCTTCGCCGCGGCCGACCAAACCTTGCCGCCCACGGTCAGGAACACGGTCTCGACGATCGAAACGCCCGAGATAAGGAAAGTGCGCGAGACCGGCTGCGCCGATCTGGGCCGCACTCTGACGGATGCCCAACTGCAGGCCATTCATGCTCACCTCAAGGCCAAGCCGGTGCTGCTGGGTCACGATGCCCATGCCGCGGCGGACGAGGTGGCGTCGATCGACGCGGTCCCTGCCGACAAGAACTACGCCTGCTACGATTATCTCGATCTGTGGTCGAGCCCGCATATCCTGGAGTTGGCGAGCCAGGATCGCTTCCTCGATCTTGCGCAAGCCTATCTTGGCTGCACGCCGACACTCTATTCGATCAATGCCTTCTGGTCGTTCCCCAACCGGCAGCCCAACAAGGCCTCGCAAGTCTTCCATCGCGACTGGGAAGATTACCGCTCGCTTGTCATCTTCACGTTGCTCACGCCGGTCGAGGTGCCGGAAGAGGGAGCGCACTATTACGTCGAGGCCTCGCACGAGGTTGGCCGGTTCGAGGAGAGGATGCGCAAGGAAGGCGCTTCCGGCAGCGACGTCGAGAACCTCCTGGTGCGGGATGAAACCGTTATCGCGCCGACGGCCATGCGCCTGTTCGAGCACTCGGCGCAGCGCTTCGACGGGCCGGCCGGGCGCTCATTCTGCGGCGACGGCTACGGCCTGCATCGCGCGATGGTGCCCCGGTCGCGGCCGCGGCTGCTGTTGTGGATGCGCTTCGGCAATTTCTACAACGAGACCATGTACCGGATGAGCCTGCGCCATCCGGACCGGCCGGCGGCGGAACGGGTGCTGGCACGGATTCCGGCAACGCCGCGCCACCGCTATGTATTCCGGTACATGGTCGAGGCACTGTCGCGCGTGCCCTAGGCGCAGGCCTACGACGGCTGCGGCACCACCTCGCGCTCGATCGGGTCGAGCGGCTGGTCGGTCATCTGCGCCTCGAAGGCACGCAGGCGCTTGTAGATCGAGATCATGCTCACGATCGTCGACCACGAATTGACCAGATATTGGAACGAGCTTTCGACGCGGCTGAAAGCCCGGGTGATCTGAGTCAGCGCCCCCAGGGTGAGGCCGCCGGCAACGATCGTCGGCCCGAGCGCGGAATAGGCCACGAGCGCGCTCGCCTGCAGATATCCGTAGCGTGCGATGTTGAAGTAGAGAAAGTTCAAGTAGAGCCGGAAGTAGTTCGCCCGCACATCCTCGAACAGCGCGCTGAGCGTCGGGGGCTGGGCGCGCTGGGCATTGTCCTCGCCCAGCACCAGTTCCTTCCTGTAGGCGGCCTCGACCCGCTGGTTGCGGAACTCGAGTCCGGGAAGCCTTATACCGGCAACGGCGAGAAGGCCCGTGCCGAACGCGGCCCAGATGACGGCGACGAAAACGAGCGCCTGGGGGACGTGGCCAACGAGCGGTAGCTCCTTCACATAGCTCGACAGGCCCCACAGGATCGGCAGGAAGGCGATCAGGGTCATCACCGCATTGATCAGTTGCGCGCCCAGGCCCTCCAGCGTGTCGGCGAATCGCATCGTGTCTTCCTGGACACGCTGCGAGGCTCCCTCGATGCCGCGCAGGCGCGGCCAGTTGGCCACGTAGTAGTTGTTCATCGCCGTTCGCCAGCGGAAGATGTAGTGGCTCGTGATGAAGGCCGTGAGCACCGCGGTGAAGATGTAGACCATCGCGATGCCGCCGAACGTCGCCTGCTGGATGTAGAACTGCCTCAGCGTGATCGCGTTGGGCTTCGACAGCGCCTGTTGGATCAGGTTGTAGAAGACGCCGAACCAGCTGTTGATCATCACGTCGCACTGAACCTGGAACCACAGCAGGAAGATGATCACGGCCGACACGGCGACGGACCAGCGAAACCAGGGATGTGGCCAGACGAGGCGCGCCAATCCGACGAAGATCGCACCGGTCACGATCATGTACTGATAGAGCCAGAGATCGCGCGCCACTTGCCCGGCGATGTCGCCTCCCCGGACTTCAGCCGTCGGATAGGGCAGGTCGATCAGATTGCCGATGCTGAGCTGCGGGCCGAGGTCGCGCGCGAGGCCATACCACAGCGCCATGCAGAGGACGGTCCATACGATGGTGGCCGGGAAGAAGAGGCGGGGATTGGGGAAGAAGGATGAGAACATCCTTCATTAAGAGCATTGCAGCCGCGCGATGTAAAACCCGTCGAGGTTCATCGACGGCAGGGTGCGGACGTCGCCTTCGGGCGTGATCGCGCCCGCCAGACCCGGCAGCTCCGCCGGCTGCACAGGCCGGCGAACCACATCGGAGCGGCGCGAGAGCAAGGCGGCCACCCGCGCCGCGCCCTCGTCCTCCTGCAGCGAGCACACGGCATAGACCAGGATGCCGCCCGGCTTCAGCACGGAAAGGGCATGACCGAGCAGACGGTCCTGCGTGAGTGTCAGCCGGGCGACATCCTCCTCGTCCTTCAACCACGCGATGTCGGGATGGCGGCGCAGCGTGCCGGTGCCCGAGCAGGGCGCATCGAGCAGGATGGCGTCGAACTTGTCGGCCGGCGTCCACTTGCTCGCATCCGATGTCACGAGCTCGGCCGACAAGCCCAGGCGCGCGAGATTCTCGCCCAGCCTCGCCATGCGCCGGGCCGATATGTCGACGGCGGTGACGTGGGCGCCGGCGGCGCAGAGCTGCATGGTCTTGCCGCCGGGCGCGGCGCAAAGATCGGCAACGCGCTTGCCGGCAATGTCGCCCAGCAGCCGCGCGGGCAGGGCGGCGGCGGCGTCCTGCACCCACCAGGCGCCTTCGGCGAAGCCCGGCAGCTCGGCGATCGAACCGCCCGCGGCGCGGCGGATCGTGCCAGTCGGCAACAGTTCGCCGTCGAGCCGGCCGGCCCAGAATTCCGCGTTCGAGCGCGGCGTGAGGTCGAGCGGCGCCTCGACGAGATGGGCGGCGGCGATGGCGCGCGTCGCTTCCTCGCCATAGCTTGCCGTCCAGCTGTCCCACAGCCATTGCGGCGTGTTGAGACGCGCGGGATCGCGGTTGCCCAGCAGCGCCACGCCTTCGCGAGCGACGCGGCGGAGCACGGCGTTGATGAAGCCCTTGAGGTGAGGAGCACCCGCCTGCACGGCGAGCCGGACCGAGGTGTCGACGGCGGCATGCGCCGGCGTGCCGAGGAACAGGAGTTGCGCGGCGCCGAGGCGCAGGATCTGCCGCGCGGCCGGATTGTCGCGCTCGACGAGCAGGCCCAGCACCTCGTCGATCTCGCCCAGGCGGCGCAGCGTCGTGGCGAGCAGGAGCCGCACGAAGGCGCGGTCGCGCGGCGACAGGCCATCGGGTTGGTGGCCGTCGAAGCCCGCATGGCGCGCCAGCGCGTCGTCGAGCGGCTGACCCTTGTCGAGACAGGACGTCAGCACATCGATCGCGACACGCCGGGAGGCGAGCGAATCTTCCATTTCGCCCGCGCCTATAAACCCGGTATGTTGGGGGTGCAAACGAATAACGGAGGGACGTCCAATGAAGAAGATCGCGCTGGCGTTGGCCTTGGGATTGTTCGCGTTTCCCGTCGCTGCCCAGGACAAGACGGTCAATCTGAAGCTGTCGATCTGGATCCCGCCGGCGCATCCTCTGGTGCCGTCGACCAAAGAGTGGGCCGACGACATCGCCAAGCAGTCGAACGGCACGATCAAGATCACGATCTTCCCGTCCGAGCAGCTGGGCAAGGCGTTCGACCACTACGACATGGCGCGCGACGGCATCGCCGACATCACCTACGTCAATCCGGGCTATCAGCCGGGCCGCTTCCCCATCATCGCGGCAGGCCAGATCCCGTTCCTCTTCAAGGACACCAAGAAGGGCTCGGCCGCGCTCGATACGTGGTACCGCAAATATGCCGGCACCGAGATGAAGGACACGCACTTCTGCCTCGCCTTCATCCACGATCCCGGCGCCTATCACGGCAACAAGAAGGTCGTGCTGCCGACCGACATCAAGGGCATGAAGATTCGCCCGCCGCAGAGCACCATCGCGCAGATGGTGACCATGCTCGGCGGCACCAACGTGCAGGCCGCGGCGCCGCAGGCCCGCGAGGTGCTGGAGCGCGGCGTCGCCGACGCGATCTTCTTCCCGTGGGGCTCGATGTTCCTGTTCGGCCTCGACAAGGTCACCAAGTACCACATGGACGTGCCGCTCTACGCCACGACCTTCACCTATTCGATGAACAAGGCGAAGTACGACTCGCTGTCGCCGGCGCAGAAGAAGGTGATGGACGATCACTGCACGACCGAGTGGGCCGTCAAGCTCGCCTCGCCGTGGGCGGACTTCGAGGCGGCCGGCCTGCCCAAGATGAAGGCGCTGTCGGGCCACGAGGTCTACCCGCTGACAGCCGAGCAGCTCAAGGCCTGGAAGACGTCCGCCGAGCCGCTGCAGAAGCAGTGGGCGGAGGCCGTCGCCAAGGCCGGCGGCAAGGCCGACGAGATCTGGAAGGACTTCGAGGCGACGCTCGCCAAGTACGGTGCGGGCTTCTGATCGTCCGCACCATCGGCACAGCAAGGGGCGGCCGGCTTGCAGCGTAGCGTGATGGACCGCATCATCGACACGATCGAGGCGATCGCCGCCTTGTTCGTGGGCCTGGTGGCGGCCGACATCTTCATCTCGGTGATCCTGCGCCGCTTCTTCGACGCGCAGATCCCGGACAGCTACGATTTCGGCCGCATGCTGCTGGGGATCCTGATCTTCTGGGGCATCGCGGCGACCTCCTATCGCGGCACCCACATCACGGTCGATCTCGTCTGGGCCAATGTCGGTGCGCGCTGGAAGCGCTTCATCGACGTGTTCGCGACCGTGGTGCTGCTGTTCGTGGTGACGGTGCAGACATACACGCTGTTCGACAAGGTGCAGTCGACCTACAACGATCACGTCCTGACCTTCGATCTCGGCCTGCCGACCTGGCCGTTCTTCGCCGTCGCCTGGGCGGGCGACGTCTCGGCCGTGGTGCTGATCGCGATCCGCACGTATCGGCTGATCTTCCATCCCGAGGACATGCACGACGCGCGGGTGCAGCCGGAATGAGCCCCGATACCGTCGCCATCCTGGGCTTCGTGGTCTTGTTCGCGCTGATGCTGCTGCGCGTGCCGGTCGGCATGGCGATGGGCCTGGTCGGAGTGGCGGGCTATGCGTATCTCTCCGGCGGTGCGCCGGCGCTGAAGCTGGTCGGCCAGACCTCGATGCGCACGGTCACCGACTACCAGTTCGGCGTGATCCCGATGTTCCTGCTGATGGGTGCGTTCGTGTCGGCCTCCGGCGTGAGCCGCGAGCTGTTCCGCGCCGCCAACAGCTTCATCGGCCATCGCCGGGGCGGGCTGGGGCTTGCCACCATCGTCTCCTGTGGTGGCTTCGCCGCGATCTCGGGCTCGTCGGTGGCCACGGCCGCGACCTTCTCGACCGTCGCCTATCCGGAGATGCGGCGCTACGGCTATCCGCAAAGCTTTGCCACCGGCGTGATCGCCGCCGGCGGCACCTTGGGCGCCATGCTGCCGCCGTCCACCGTGCTGGCGGTCTACGGGCTGATCACCCAGCAGGACGTCGGCAAGCTGTTCCAGGCCGGCATCCTGCCCGGCGTGCTCGCGATGTCGATGTACATGCTGACCATCGCCATCATCTGCCGGGTGAGGCCCGACTATCTGCCGACGGTGCCAAGGGCTTCGTGGAAGGAGCGTAAGGCCGGCCTGCGCGACGTGTGGGCCCCGGTTCTGCTGTTCGTGCTGATCATCGGCGGGCTCTATGGCGGCGTCTTCACGCCGACCGAAGCAGGCGGCGTCGGCGCCTGCGGCGCCTTCCTCCTGGGCGTGCTGCGCGGCCGCCTGGGCCGGGCGGAAATCCGCGCGTCGCTTCTGCAGGCAACCCGCACCGCGGCCGCGGTCTTCACCGTGCTGATCGGCGCACTGTTGTTCGGCTACTTCCTCACCATCACCCAGGTGCCGCAGACCGTCACCGAGTTCCTGACCGGACTCGGCATCGGCAATTACGGCGTCCTGGCGCTGATCATGCTGATGTACCTGGTGCTCGGCTGCCTGATGGACGCCATGGCGATGATCATCCTCACCGTGCCGATCATCTTCCCGGTGGTGACCCAGATGGGCTTCGACCCGGTGTGGTTCGGCGTCATCATCGTCATGACGGTCGAGCTCGGCCTGATCCATCCGCCGGTCGGCATGAACGTCTTCGTGATCAAGAGCGTGGTGCAGGACGTCAGCTTCTCGTCGATCTTCAAGGGCGTGCTGCCGTTCATCGCCACCGACATCGTGCGGCTCGTCATCCTGATCGCCTTTCCGATCATTGCCCTTTGGCTGCCGGGTCGTCTGTAGCCGGCGGATAGGTGATGGTCGTTCCGCTCACGTGGGCGAAGGGCGTGAGCTTGTGCGGACGGGCGCTCGTCTCGGACAGGATCTCGATGACGCGAATCTCGCGCACCAGCAGGGCGTCGGCGACCAGTGAGCGGTGGCAGCGCCAGGGCACGGCTTCGGCGCACATGATGGCCGTGGGCTTGTCGCGGCCAAGTTCCATCAACCGCGCGAGGCCCTCGGCGAAGGCCTCCGTCTGCATGTAGTCGGCATAGCCGCGGAAGCTAGCATTGCGCCAACCCGTGTTCACCGAGTCCTTGTGCGTCCGGCGGAGCCCGCCCAGCGCCTGCAGCGCGACATAGTCGATGCCCGCCTCGGCCAGCGACTGCGCCAGGGCGTCGGCGTTGTATTGCGGATTGCGGCGGGACTTCGGAATCGTGCGAATGTCCGCCACCCGCTCGACACGATAGGCGCGCAAGACCGCGACGAATCGCTCGATGGGCAGGGTCGAATGGCCGACGGTGAAGATGGGAAGGCGCGGCGACATCACCGGCCACTATCGGGGTGAATCTGGCGTTTTGTGGGGCTGGAGCATGATCGGTTCGGCTGGAATCAGCCGAACCAATCATGCCCTGTGGAACCGCGATCACCAGTGCGCGCGAATGGGATGAGATGGAACCGTGTGCGGTTCCATCTCATCCCATTCCGCTCTAGGGTCCTCTGCGGCGAAAGGATTTTTCTGCATGAAAAGAGTTGGCTCGTTCGTCGGCGACTGGTGGCGCCTCGTCATCCCGTACTTCAAGTCCAAGGACTGGCCGATCGCCGTCGCTTTGCTGGTGCTCGCGGTCGCGCTTACCTTCAGCAGCGTTGGCCTCGAGGTGCTGTTCAACAACTGGAATCGCCGCTTCTACGACGCCCTGCAGAACAAGCAGGAAGCGGTCTTCTGGCGCGAGATCCTGGTATTCAGCTGGTTGGCGGCCCTCTTCATCATCGTTGGCATATCGCGTGCGATCGCCAGCCCCTATCTCCGCCTGCGCTGGCGGCGGTGGCTGACGCAGCGCTATCTGGCGCACTGGTTCGACGGCCGCGGCTACTATCGCATCGAGCTTCAGCGCAGCGTCGACAACGTCGACCAGCGCATCGCCGAGGATCTGCGATTTCTCGGTGAATACACCATGCAGCTCTTCCTTGGCCTCCTGAGCGCGGTTGCCACGCTGATCTCCTTCATCTTTATCCTGTGGGAACTGTCAGGCCCGTTGTCGCTGAAGCCGATCGGCATCGACGTCACCATCCCAGGCTACATGGCCTGGGCCTGCCTGCTCTATGCGGTGGTCGGCACGTATCTCGCCAACGTGGTGGGCCGCCGGCTCATTCCGCTGAACTTCCAGCGCCAGCGGTTCGAGGCGAACTTCCGCTTCTCGCTGGTGCGGGTGCGCGAGAATGCCGAGGGCATCGCGCTCTATAGCGGTGAGCCGCGCGAGTCGGACAGCCTCAACGCGCGCTTCACGGATGTCTACAACAACGGCTGGCGGGTGCTGCTCACCCAGGCCCAACTCGCCTTCTTTCAGTCCGGCTACGCACAATTCGCGATCATCTTCCCGTATCTCGTGACGGCGCCGGCCTACTTCTCCGGTGCCATCACGCTCGGGATCATGATGCAGACGGCGTCTGCCTTTGGGCAGGTGCAGGGCGCGCTGTCGTTCTTCGTCGACAACTACACCTCGCTTGCCGAGCTGCGCGCGGTGATGGATCGGCTGAAGGGCCTGCGCCTGGCGATGGACGACAAGCCGAGGACGGCGATCGACGTCGCGCCGCAAGCCGGCCGCAGCGACGTCTCGACCGAGGGGCTCACGCTCGCGCTACCGACCGGCCAACCGCTGCTCGAGAAGGTCGACCTCGACCTGCCCAAGGGCCGTTCGACCCTGGTGTGGGGAGCGAGCGGCACCGGCAAGAGCACGCTGTTCCGCGCGCTCGCCGGCATCTGGCCGTTCGGCGAGGGTCATGTGCGGGTGCCGCAGGGTGCGCGCGTGCTGTTCCTGCCGCAGAAGCCCTATATTCCGATCGGCACGTTGCGCGATGCGATCAAGTATCCCGACGAGCATTCGCAGGCGGGCGATGCCGAGATCAAGGCGGCGCTGCAGGCGGCGGGCCTGGGGCACATGGTCGATCGTCTCGACGAGGAGGCGCACTGGACCTACATGCTGTCGGGCGGCGAGCAGCAGCGCGTTGCGATTGCGCGGGCGCTCATCTTCAAGCCGGACTGGCTGTTTCTCGACGAAGCCACCGCGTCGCTCGACGAGCCTGCCGCCGAACAGATGTATCGTGCCTTGAAGGCCAACCTGCCGAACACGACCCTGGTATCGATCGGCCATTCGCCGGCGCTCAAGAAGTGGCATGATCGCACGCTCGAGCTTCAGCGTGCGCAGGGCGAGGTCGGACGTCTGGTCGAGATGGCGCCGGCGTGAACGATCAAGGAGGGAACGCGATGAGCAAGAACGTCCCGGATACGGCCGAGGCCAATGCCGCACTCGCCACCAGCCGCCAGGCGTCCCGGCAGGATCACCAACCTACGTCGTCCGTCACATGGACGATGTCGAGTGGGAGACGATCCGCTGGCCCGGCGAGACCGGCAAGATGCTGTTCCATCCCAATCCGGAGCGGCCGACCGAACCCAACGCCGGCATCCTGCGGCTCGAGCCCGGCGCGTACCATCCCGAGCACTATCACGGCTTCGCCCAGGTCTGGTACGTGCTGAAGGGCGAGTTCCTGATCGACGGCAGGCTGTGCACGCCGGGCACGATGCTGTTCCATCCCGATCCCCACTTCGAAGGAGAGTTCAGGACGGAGACGGGTGGCGATATCCTGATCGTGCAATATCCCGGGCCGACGACGGGCGAACGGCCGATCTATGCCGGCCGCTTCAACGTTGCCGAGCGCAAGGCCGTATCGAAGGAGCGAGTCGATCTCTGACCACGGCATTCCGGCAGGAGGTTAGCGATGAGTCAGAAAATGCATAACGCGCCCGAGTTCAAGCATCCCGACGAGATGGACTGGGCGATGGGGCGGTTCAGGAACGCCACCAAGTTCCTGTTCCATCCGACGCCCGAGCGGCCGACGGTCCCCAACATCGGCTTCCTGCGCTACGAGCCAGGGGCGGGCTTCCCGCTGCACAAGCACGACTTCGCGCAGATCTGGTACGTCATCGAGGGCGAGTTCCAGATGGGCGACAGGAAGTACGGACCGGGCACGATCGTCTACATGGAAGACCCGCATTTCGAGAACGAGATGCGGACTGAAACCGGCGGCACGGTGCTGTTCGTGCAATATCCCGGTCCCAACACCGGCGCGCTGCCGATCTATGAGGGCCGCATGAATCTCAAGGCCGCGCCCAAGCCCGAGGAGCTGGATCTCGAGCACTGACGCCCGCGAGTTCTATACGACAGAATCGGGTTCCTTCTAACACCCAGGCTATGGTGGCGACGCCATGATCGCCATCGCCCACCTTGTCGTCCTGAGCGCAGCGAAGGAGCTACGGATTCAACATCGCGCTGTCGCGATGCCAGGGCCTTCGCTGCGCTACGCGCGCTCAGGACGACAGGAGGGGCCGGTTAGCGCAGTTAGCGCTAGTGCGCTAGTGATTCGCACTGGTCGTTGGAACCGGAGCGCAACATTCGGTCGCGTGGTCGCGATTGGTAAACAAATGCGCCACAAGAGGGTCCATTATATTTCCATTTAATAAGCGTCACCGTCCGGTAACCCATACCACAGATTGTGGTTTAGAAAATTACTCAACTTACTTTGCAACATTCGTTCGCGCGAATCAGCGCGAACGCGCATGGACCACAAGAGTCCATATTTTTCCGTATTATTTTAATACGGACGATTCAACTAATGGTGGGCCAAAAAATGACCGTACCGCTTCCGCCGATCTCGGCCGGGCAACCCTAGGAAAAAGCGACGAAGGCCAGGCAGACCACCATCATGATGGCGGTCCCGGTCAGGCCGGCGACGGCGCGGCCGCCCCAAATCCCACCGCGGCGCAGGATCAACCAAAGGGCCAGCAGCGTGCCCACAATCGCGCCGGTGACGGCCCCGAACCATCCGCCGGACATGGCGGAAAGTCCTTCGAAGTCTTCGGAGAACAAGGAGGCGAGAAAGGCGCCGGCCATCGCCAGCAGGCAGGCGGCGGTGAAGGCGCCCATAAGGGCGCCCCACGCAGCGAGCACGATTTTGAGCAGGGACGCCGGCCTTTAGCGCAGGCTGGCGTTGATCCTGTCGAGCGTCGCCGAGCCGGGACAGAGATCCGCGGTCTGCAGGGTGTTGAGCGGCACCTCGACGGTGTTCAGGTTCTGGTGCAGATCCTTCGGCGTCGGATCGAGATACAACAGCCCGGTCACGACCTCGCCCGAGGCGAGGCCTTCCTGCACGCGCTTCACCGCGGCGATCTTGTCGGACGGATCGTACTCCTCACCGAGCTTGCGCAGGCGCAACAGCGAGCCGTCATGCTGCTGCACCGTGGTCATCGTGCCGGGCGCATAGTCGGCCGTGATCTCCTCGCGGCCCTCGATGAAGTCGAGCCGGTTGAGCGCCTCGTTGTGCTCGCGCACGTATTCGTAGCTCTTGGTCGATCCGGCGTGGTTGTTGAAGGCGACGCACGGGCTGATGACGTCGAGGAAGGCCGCGCCCTTGTGGCTCATCGCCGCCTTGATGAGCGGCACGAGCTGGTGCTTGTCGCCGGAGAACGAGCGACCGACGAAGGTCGCGCCCATCAGGATGGCGAGCGACACCAGATCGATCGATTCGTCGGAATTGGCGACGCCCTTCTTGCTCACCGAGCCCTTGTCGGCGGTGGCCGAGAACTGGCCCTTGGTGAGGCCGTACACGCCGTTGTTCATGACGATATAGGTCATGTTCACGCCGCGCCGCATGATGTGCGCGAACTGGCCAAGGCCGATCGAGGCCGAATCGCCGTCGCCCGACACGCCCATGTAGATGAGGTCGCGGTTGGCGAGATTGGCGCCGGTCATCACCGACGGCATGCGGCCGTGCACCGTGTTGAAGCCGTGGCTCGCACCGACGAAGTAGGTCGGCGCCTTGGACGAGCAGCCGATGCCGGAGAGCTTGGCGACCTGGTGCGGCAGGATGTCGAGCTCGTAGCAGGCCTGGATGATGGCGGCGCTGATCGAGTCGTGGCCGCAGCCGGCGCACAGCGTCGACACCGCGCCTTCGTAGTCGCGGCGGGTGAAGCCGGCCTTGTTCTTGACCAGCGACGGGTGATGGAGCTTGGGCTTGGCGATGTAGGTCATGACGCGGCCTTCTCGAACGGAACGACCTTGAGCTGGGCGAGCTTCTTGGCGATGTCGGACGCGATGAAGCGCGCGGTGATGGGGGTGCCGTCGTAGTGCAGCACGGACAGCAACTTGCGGGCATCGAGCGTGAAATCGGCCATCAGCATGGTCTTGAGCTGGGCGTCGCGGTTCTGCTCGACGATGAACACCTTGTCGTGCTCGTGGATGAAGTCCTCGACCGCGGTCGAGAACGGGAAGGAGCGCACGCGCAGCGCGTTGACGTGGTTGCCGGCCTGCTCGAGATGGTCGAGCGCCTCGGCCATGGCCGGGCTGGTCGAGCCGAAATAGATCACGCCGTACTTGGTCGGCCTCGGCGAGGAGTAGCGCAGCGGCTGCGGCGCGATCTTCGACGCCGTCACGAACTTCTTCTGCAGCCGCTCCATGTTGCGCACGTACACCGCGCCGTCCTCGGAGTACTTGGCGTACTCGTCCTTGGTCGTGCCGCGGGTGAAGAAGGAGCCCTTGGTCGGGTGCGTGCCCGGGTAGGTGCGGAACGGGATGCCGTCGCCGTCGACGTCGAGGTAGCGGCCGAAGTTCTTGCCGGCCTCGAGCTCCTCGGCCGTCATCACCTTGCCGCGGTCGAGATTGCGCTTGTCGTCCCACTGGAACGGCTGGCACAGGCGGTGGTTCATGCCGATGTCGAGATCGGTCATGACGAACACCGGCGTCTGCAGCCGGTCGGCCAGGTCGAGCGCTTCGGCGGCGAAGTCGAAGCACTCCTTGGGGTCCTCGGGGAACAGCAGCACGTGCTTGGTGTCGCCGTTGGAGGCGTAGGCGCAGGAAAGGAGATCCGACTGCTGCGTGCGGGTCGGCATGCCGGTCGACGGCCCGCCGCGCTGCACGTTGATGATCACGGCCGGGACTTCGGCGAACGAGGCGAGACCGATGAACTCGGTCATCAGCGAGATGCCGGGGCCGGAGGTGCTGGTGAAGGCACGGGCACCGTTCCAGCCGGCGCCGATCACCATGCCGATCGAGGCAAGCTCGTCCTCGGCCTGCACGATCGCGTACTTGGCCTTGCCGGTCGCCTTGTCGTGGCGCAGCCGCTTGCAGTGCGCGGCGAACGCCTCGGCGAGCGAGGAGGAGGGCGTGATCGGATACCACGCGCACACCGTGGCGCCGCCGTAGACGGCACCGAGCGCGGCGGCGTTGTTGCCCTCGACGAAGATCTTGTCGCCGACGTTGTTGGCGCGCTTGACCTTGAGCTTGCAGATGTCGGCGTCGAGATGCTGGCTCGCCCAGTCGCGGCCGAGCGCCAGCGCCTTGGCGTTGGAGTCGAGCAGCTTCTCCTTGCCCTTGTACTGCTCGCCGAACAGCCGCTTGATCTCGTTTTCGTCGATGCCGAGCAGGATCGACAGCGCGCCGAGATAGATGATGTTCTTGAACAGCTGGCGCTGGCGGGCGTCGGAGTAGGTGGCGTTGCAGATCGCGGTCAGCGGCACGCCGATCACGTTGATGTCGTCGCGGAACATCGACGACGGCATCGGCTTGGTCGAATCGTAGAACAGGTAGCCGCCCGGCTCGATTTCCTTGACGTCCTGCGCCCAGGTCTGCGGGTTCATCGCGACCATCATGTCGACGCCGCCGCGCCGGCCGAGATAGCCCTTTTCGTTGACGCGGACCTCGTACCAGGTGGGCAGGCCCTGGATGTTGCTGGGGAAGATGTTGCGCGGGCTGACCGGCACGCCCATGCGCAGGATCGAGCGGGCGAACAGTTCGTTGGCGGAGGCCGAGCCAGAGCCGTTGACGTTGGCGAACTTGACGACGAAGTCGTTAACGGCGGCTATTGCTTGCGGCATGCGTGCTCCGCTTGAGTCATTTCCATGTAGTACTTGCGCATGTCCCACGCGCCTGTCGGGCAGCGTTCGGCGCACAGCCCGCAATGCAGGCAGACGTCCTCGTCCTTGACCATGACGCGGCCGGTCTTGAGGTCGTTGCCGATGTAGAGGTCCTGGGTCGGATTGAGGGCCGGCGCGTTGAGGCGGGCGCGCAGGTCCTTCTCTTCACCGTTCTCGGTGAAGGTGATGCAATCCATCGGGCAGATGTCGACGCAGGCGTCGCATTCGATGCAGAGGCTGCCGGTGAACACGGTCTGCACGTCGCAGTTCAGGCAGCGTTGCGCCTCCTCGAAGGCGAGCTTGGGATCGAAGCCCAGCTCGACCTCGGCCATGATGTCCTTGAGCGCGTCCTGCTTGGGCCGGTGCGGCACCTTGAAACGATGATCGATGGTCGGAGCGTTGTCGTAGCTCCACTCGTGGATGCCCATCTTCTGGCTGACGATGTTGACGCCGGGCGCCGGCCGTTCCTCGAGGTTCTCGCCAACCAGCATCTTGTGGATGGAGATCGCGGCATCGTGGCCGTGCGCGGCGGCCCAGATGATGTTCTTCGGGCCGAACGCCGCGTCGCCGCCAAAGAACACCTTGCTCTGCGTGCTCTGCAGTGTCTGCTCGTTGAGCTTGGGCAGGCCCCACTTGTCGAACTCGATGCCGGCGTCCTTCTCGATCCAGGGGAAGGCGTTCTCCTGGCCGATCGCGACCAGCACGTCGTCGCACTCGTAGAATTGGTCGGGCTCGCCCGACGGGATCAGCGAGCGCCGCCCCTTGTCGTCGTACTTGGCGACGACCTTCTCGAACACGACACCTTTGATCTTGCCGTTGTCGTGCTTCACTTCCTTCGGGACCAGCATGTTCAGGATGGGGATGTCCTCGCCCATCGCGTCTTCCTTCTCCCAGGGAGACGCCTTCATCTCATCGAAGCCCGAGCGCACGATCACCTTGACGTCCTCGCCGCCCAGCCGGCGCGCGGTGCGGCAGCAATCCATCGCCGTGTTGCCGCCGCCCAGCACGATCACCTTCTTGCCGACCTTGGTGGTGTGGCCGAAAGAGACCGAGGACAGCCAGTCGATGCCGATATGGATGTTGGCGGCCGCTTCCTTGCGGCCGGGCACGTCGAGCTCGCGGCCGCGCGGCGCACCGCAGCCGACGAAGATGGCATCGTACTTCTCGGCCATCAGCTTCTTCAGCGAATCGACCTTCTGATGGCGGAACTCGATGTTGCCGATGCCGGTGATGAAGCCCACTTCCTCGTCAATCACCGACTCCGGAAGACGAAAGTGCGGGATTTGCGTGCGGATGAAGCCGCCGAGCTTGGGATCCTGGTCGTAGATCACGATCTCATAGCCGAGCACGGCGAGATCGCGCGCCACCGTGAGGGAAGCGGGACCACCGCCGACACAGGCGATGCGCTTGCCGTTCTTGTTCGGCGCCTTCGGCATGCGCTGCTTGATGTCGCCGTTCTTGTAGTCGGCAGCGACGCGCTTCAGGCGGCAGATCGCGACGGGTTCCTTCTTGCCCTTGACCAGCGTCTCGTCCTCGACGCGGCTGCGCCGGCAGGCCGGCTCGCAGGGGCGGTCGCAGGTGCGGCCCAGGATCCCGGGGAAGACGTTCGACTTCCAATTGATCATGTAGGCGTCGGAGTAGCGCCCGTGGGCGATCAGCCGGATGTATTCGGGCACAGGGGTATGCGCTGGGCACGCCCACTGGCAGTCGACGACCTTGTGAAAATAGTCCGGATTCTTGATGTCGGTCGGCTTCAAAACTGAACTCCAGAGGCGGCAACCGTGCCGCTGCCGATCTTTACTGAATAACGGTTCATGGTACCCCAAAAGGGACCCGCATTGGGTATATTAAGTCTCTCCCCGTCAAGCTTTTCGCCCTTTAATTGCTTGGAATACATGCAAAATCCCCATGTTTTTCGGGGATATGTCAGTCCGACTGCGGTCTGTAGCGATATTGTCGCGGCGAGGCACCGGCAGCCCTGCGGAACATGGCGCTGAAGGCGCTCACGCTGTCGTAGCCCAGATCGAGGGCAACGTCGGTCACCGCCTCGCCGCTGCCGAGCCGTCCCATCGCTTCGAGCACGCGCGCCTGCTGCCGCCACGCGCCGAACGTGAAGCCGGTTTCGGCGACGAACAGGCGGGCGAGGGTGCGTGCGCTCGCGTTGACCGACGACGTCGAGGCCCATTGCTCGAGGGTACGTGGGTCCCCCGGAGCCTCGAGCAAGGTCTCGCAAATATGTCGCAGGCGTTTGTCACGGGGCATCGGCAGCTGCAGAGGGAGCGCATGCGCATTGTGCAGCTCGGCAAGCAGGAGCGCCACGACATGTCCTGCGGGGCCTTTCTCGTCGTAGCGAAGGGGCAATTCAGTGGCGCGGATGACAAGCTCACGCATCAGCGGGGAGACGGGCAGCACATGGCAGCTCGAAGGCATGCCGCGCGCAGCGTCGTCGCGCAGATAGAGCGTGCGCATGGTGACATCGCCGGACATCACGATGCTGTGGCGCACCCCGGCTGGCATCCACAGCGCGCGCTGCGGCGGCACCACCCACACACCTTCGTCGGTCGAGACGCGCATCGTGCCCGATGTGGCGAAGATCAGCTGCGCGCGCTGGTGATGATGCGGCAGGATCTCGAAACCCGACTTGAAATCCTTGGGCATCGCCGCGACCGCCCGCGGCACGCGCTGATAGTCGGCCGGGTCGGTCGAGCGGGAGATCTTCCCGGGTTGTCTGTTTTTCGGCATATATTGGCAATCTAGCGCAAGACAGACACACCCGTCAGGCTTAATCTTTGCCGCATGAAACTCAGCAGCCCGACGTCCCTCCTGCTCAATCTCGGCCACGCGATGGACCACTGGGTGATCGCGATCTTCCTCTACACGGTGAGCGTGATCGCCGGTGTCTGGGGTACCGACTGGAAGGAGCTGACGCCCTATGCGTTCGGCGCCTCATTCATGTTCGGCGCGGGCTCGCTCGTCTCCGGCAAGCTCGGCGATCAGTGGGGCCGCCGCAACATGATGATGGTGTTCTTCTCCGGCATGGGCGTGTCGTGCCTGCTGATCGCGCTGTGCCAGAACAAGTGGGAGATCGGTGCCGCCCTCACGGTGATGGGCGCGTTCGCGTCGATCTACCATCCGGTCGGCATCCCGATGCTGGTGCAGAAGGCGGAGAAGCCGGGATTCGTGATCGGCGTGAACGGGCTGGTCGGCAATCTCGGCATCGCCATCGGCGCCAGCCTGTCGGTGCTGCTGGCGACCCGCTTCGGCTGGCAGATGGCCTATATCGTGCCCGGCCTGGTCAGCCTGATCGCCGCCGTGCTGTTCCACTTCTTCGTACCCAAGGAGGAGGAGGCGCCGTCCAAGCGCAAGGCCAAGGTGCTCGACCTGCCGCCCAACGTCATGGCGCGCGTGTTCTTCATCATGACCTGCGCCGCGGTCTCGGGTTCGATCGTCTTCAACTTCACCACCAACGGCAACGGCGAGATGCTGAAGGCCCGCGTCGCCCAACTCGCGGCCAACCCATGGGCGCTCAGCATGGCGCTCCTGCTGGTGTTCTCGATCGCCTCGCTGATGCAGCTCGTGGTCGGCGCGCTGATCGACCGCTATCCGCTCAAGAACATCTATCTGCCGATCCTGATCTGCCAGGTGCCGCTTTTCCTGCTCGCCTCGCAGGTCGACGGCTGGCTGCTGCTCGGTGTGACGACCCTGTTCATGATCTTCGTGTTCGGCGCCATCCCGTTCACCGACGCGATGGTCGTGCGCTACATCGATGACCGCCTGCGCAGCCGCGTCACCGGCGTGCGGCTCGCCATCGGCTTCGGCGTGAGCTCGCTGGTGACGGCGGGCATCGGCCCGTCGGTCAAGGAAGCGGGCTTCCCGGTGCTGCTCATGCTGCTGGCCGGCGTGGCGAGCATCACCACCATCGCGATCTCGCTGCTGCCCAACGAACGGCAAGTTGCACCCGCCGCGCTCAAGCCGGCCGAGTAGGACTCACTGCAAATATAGACCCTGTGTCGCGGCCGGCGCCGGCTTGCGCGCGCTCGGCCAAAATCCAACAGTGGGCCTTGCGAGTAGCGAGGGGACGACGTCATGACTGCAGGGTCCGCGGTTCCGGTGCCGGCATCACATCTCGATGCGGCGCGCGATGCCGAGCCGGCGACGCGGGCCGTCAATCAGGCGGTGCTGGCCAAGCTGCCGTTCTCGCAGACGGCTGACTTCGAGGCGGCGGCGCGCGGTCTGATCGCGCCGGTGCCCGACGGCGCGATCACGACCAGAGGCGGCACCGTGCTGATGAATCTCGGCGAGTACGCCTTCATCGACGGCGAAGTCGCACCCGCCACGGTCAATCCCAGCCTGTGGCGGCTGGCGCGGCTCAACCTGGCCAACGGCCTGTTCAAGGTGACCGACCGACTCTACCAGCTGCGCGGCTTCGACATCGCCAACATGACGGTGATCGAGGGCGACAGCGGCGTGATCCTGATCGATCCGCTTACCACGGCCGAGGTCTCGCGCGCCGCCCTCGAGCACTACTACGCGCATCGGCCGCGGAAACCGGTGGCGGCGGTGATCTACACGCACAGCCACATCGACCACTATGGCGGCGTGCGCGGCGTGGTCGACGAGGCCGAGGTGAAGGCCGGCAAGGTGCGCGTGATCGCGCCCAACGGCTTCATGGAGGCGGTGTCCGGCGAGAACGTGCTGGCGGGCCTGGCCATGATCCGGCGCGCGCAATTCCAGTTCGGCACCATGCTGCCGCGCGGCCCGCGCGGCCAGGTCGACAGCGGGTTGGGCAAGGCCATCTCGCGCGGCACGCCGGGACTGATCGAGCCCTCGCAGCTCATCGTCCAGCCGATCGAGGAGCATCTGATCGACGGCGTGAAGATCGTCTTCCAGCTCGCGCCGGAAACCGAGGCGCCGGCCGAGATGCACATGTTCTATCCCGAGCTCGGCGTGCTCAACATGGCGGAGAATGCCTGTCCGCTGCTGCACAATTTCATCCCGCTGCGCGGCGCGGTGGCGCGCGATCCGCGCATCTGGGCGAAGTATGTCGGCGATGCGCTGAAGCTCTACGCGCCGCACGCCGAGGTGCTGATCGGCCAGCATCACTGGCCGATCTGGGGCACGGAGGCGGTGGCCGATCACCTCGAGGCGCAGCGCGACCTCTACAAGCACATCCACGACCAGACCCTGCGCTACATGGCCAAGGGCTGGCGGCCGGCCGAGATCGCCGAGGTGGTCGAGCTGCCGCCCGGCCTCGACCGCCGCTGGAACGTGCGCGGCTACTACGGCACCGTCAGCCACAACGTGAAAGCCGTCTATCAGCGCTATCTTTCCTGGTACGACGGCAATCCCGCCAATCTCCATGTGCTGCCGCCCGTACCCGCCGCGCGCAAGTATGTCGAGTACATGGGCGGCGCTTCCGCAGCGATCGCGCGCGCCAGGGCCGACTTCGCCAAGGGCGAGTACCGCTGGGTGGCGCAGGTCATGAAGGAGGTCGTGTTCGCCGATCCGGACAACGCGGAGGCGAAGGCGCTGTGCGCCGACGCGCTGGAGCAGATGGGCTACCAGGCCGAGTCGGCGACGTGGCGCAACGCCTTCCTCTATGGCGCCATGGAGCTGCGCCACGGCGTCTTCGGGCTGCCGGCCCGCCCAACGATGAGCGCCGACATGCTGGCCGGGCTCGGCACCGACCTGTTGTTCGACGCGATCGCCATCCGGGTCGATCCGGCGAAGGCCGCCGGCAAAGCCTTCACCGTCAACTGGCATTTCACAGATCGCGGCGAGCGAATGGCCGTGACGCTGAAACACTGCACCATGACCCATCGCATGGGCGAGACGGCCGACCATGCCGCGGCCACGGTCACCACCACGCGGGCGACGCTGGACGCCATCATCCTGCGCAAGCTCGACGTGCCGGCAGCCGTTGCCTCGGGAGACTTCAGCATTGCCGGTGACCCTGCCGTCCTGGCGCAATTCTTCGGCACGCTCGACCCGCCGAGCTCTCTGATGTTCGAGATCATGACTCCGGGCAACGGACGGCGGTAATTGCACGGTCCGTGCTTGACATTGGGCGGTCACGCCCCTGTGATGCGGGCAACAAAAACAACGAAAAAAGCCATCACAGGGAGATGCGCATGAAGCGTGGCATTATGGGCATTGTCGGCGGTGCATTTGCCGCCGCGGCGATGTTGGGCATGGCGACCGCCGCGGTCGCCCAGGAAAAGAAGATCAAGATCGGCGTGGTCTACGACCTGACCGGCCCGTTCGCGGGCGGCGGCTCGAAGCTGCAGTACGACGGCGCCAAGATCATGCTCGACTATTTCATCAAGCAGGGCGGCGTCGAAGGCTACAAGATCGAGCCGATCTTCGCCGACGCCCAGAGCAAGCCCGACGTCGCCATCAACGAGGCGGTCCGGCTGATCGAGCAGGAAAAGGTCGACATGGTGCTGGGCTTCTACTCCTCGGCGCAGTGCGTGCCGGCCGCGGCCAAGGTCGAGCAGCTCAAGAAGTTCATGTGGCTCACCACCTGCATCTCGAGCGCGGTGCTGGACAACCGGCATCTGCACTACGTGTTCCGCCCGCAGGTCAGCGGCAATCTCTATGGTGTGCAGGCGACCGACATGATCGCCGAGTATGCCAAGTCCAAGTTCGGCAAGGATCCCAAGGACCTGCGCGTCGCCATCGTGCACGAGGACGGCGCCTACGGCGTCGATGTCGCCAAGGGTGACGAGGCGGGCTCCAAGAAGCACGGCTTCAAGATCGTGCTGAACGAGGGCTATTCGATCACCGCGCCCGACCTGTCGGCGCTGGTCACCAAGCTCAAGCGCGCCAAGCCGGACGTGATCTTCCATACCGGCTACAACCCCGACATCACGCTGCTGCTGCGCCAGGCGCGCGAGCAGGGCCTCAAGGTCGGCGCCATCGTCGGCCAGGGCGCGGGCTACAGCGTCTACGACAAGCTGAAGGAAGGGTTGGGCGACGATTCCAACTACCTCTTCACCATCGATCCGATCTCGATCTGGCTCACCAACCCCAAGACCCTCGATCCGAGCCTGCCGCCGCTGATCGACATGGTCGGCAAGGAGTTCGACAAGATGGAGCCGGGAGCCACACGGTCGGCGCATGTCGGCATGTCGGCCAGCAACATCTACGTGTTCTTCACCAAGGTGCTGCCGGTGGCCATCAAGAAGTACGGCGGCATCGACGGCGAGGCGCTGCGCAAGGCGGCCCTCGACGTCGACATCCCCGAGGGCGGCACCATGATGGGCTTCGGCGTGAAGTTCGCGCCGGAGGACGCCGAGATGGCCGGCCAGAACATGCGCGCCTTTCCCGTCGTCACGCAGTACGTGAACGGCAAGGCGGTCGTGGTATGGCCGAAGAGCCAGCAGCAGGCCGAACCGGTGCTGCCGCTGCCCAAGGGCACGACCTACAGCAACCAGTAGGCCGCCCGCGTGCCGCGTAGAGGCGAGCCGTGCTCGTCGTAAATGGCCTGGTGAAGCGCTTCGGCGGCTTCACCGCCGTGAGCAATGTTTCGTTCAAGGTCGATCAGGGCGAGATTCTCGGCCTGATCGGCCCGAACGGCTCGGGCAAGAGCACGATCTTCAACATGCTGTCGGGCACGTTCCCGCCGTCGGCAGGCTCGATCAGCTTCGAGGGCCACGAGCTGTCGGGCCTGGCGCCGCACAAGATCATCAAGCGCGGCATCGGCCGCACCTTCCAGATCCCGCGCCCGTTTCGCCGGCTGTCGATCTTCGAGAATGTCGAGCTGGCGGGCTTCTACGGCCAGAGCCGGCACGGCCGCGCCAAGGCGGCGACGGCAGCCGAACGCGCGCTGGCATTGGTCGGGCTGCCGACCGACCGGCATGCGCTGGTCGACGGGCTGGGCGCCGCCGGCTTGAAGAAACTCGAGCTGGCCAAGGCGCTCGCCACCGAACCCAAGCTGTTGCTCGCCGACGAGAGCCTGGGCGGCCTCGACGACAAGGAGATGGACCAGGCCGCCGACATGCTGCGCAAGATCCGCGACGAGCTCGGCATCACCATCATCTGGGTCGAGCACATCATGGGCGTGCTGATGCGCGTCGTCGACCGCGTCATGGTGCTCGATCACGGCGAGAAGATCTCCGAGGGCCTGCCGAGCGAGGTGGCGGGCGATCCGCGGGTGATCGAGGTCTATCTCGGCACCGACGCGCACGCCACCCAGGTCGCCGCGGCGGCGAAGCGGCGCTGAGGGCAAGCGGCATGCTCGAACTCAGGAAAGTCGACGCGGGCTACGGCAGCTTCCAGGCGCTGTTCGGCGTCGATCTCGAGGTCAGGGCAGGCGAGGCGGTCGGCGTCATCGGCCCCAACGGCGCCGGCAAGACCACCCTGATGCGCGTGATCTCCGGCCTGATCCGGCCGCGCGCCGGGTCGATCGCCATGCAGGGCACGAACGTGCTGGCGACGGCGCCGCATCGCATCGTCAGCCTCGGCATCGCCCACGTGCCGGAGAACCGCCGGCTGTTCCCGCGGCTTTCGGTCGAGGACAATCTCAAGATGGGCGCCTTCATGCCGGAGGCGCGCGCCAAGCACGACCAGCGGCTCGAGTTCGTGTTCAGCCTGTTCCCGCGCATGAAGGAGCGCCGCCACCAGATGGCCGGCACGATGTCGGGCGGCGAGCAGCAGATGTGCGCCATCGGCCGTGCGCTGATGAGCGACCCCAAGCTCCTGCTGCTCGACGAGCCGTCGGCCGGCCTGGCGCCGGTCGTCGTCCAGCAGGTGTTCGAGCTGGTGAAGCGCATCCGCGAGAGCGGCCTCACGGTGCTGATCGTCGAGCAGAACGTGCAGCAGGTGCTGAAGGTGGTCGATCGCGCCTATCTCCTGGAAGCGGGCACCATCCGCGCCTCGGGCGCGGCGGCCGACATGCTGCAGAGCGACACCATCAAGCAGGCTTATCTCGGTGTTTAGCGAGACTCATATTCTTCTCCCCCTATCGGGGGAGAGGAGGAGGGAGGATTAGCGATGCAGGACTTCCTCGACATCTTCGACATCTATTTCCTCGAGGCGATGCTGAACGGCATCCTGCTGGGCGGCGTGCTGGCGCTGCTGTCGCTCGGCCTGAACCTGATCTTCGGCGTCATCGACGTCACCTGGATCTGCTACGCCGAGCTGATCATGATCGGCATGTACGGCATGTACTACCTCGTGTCGGTCTTCCACATGTCCTACTGGTTGGCGGCGCCGCTCTGCATCCTGCTGGTCGCGGGCCTGGGGGCGGCACTGCATTTCCTGGTGATCGAGCCGCTGCTCTCCTCGCCGCAGATCAACCAGCTGCTGGCCACCGGCGGCGTGCTGTTCTTCCTGCAGAGCTTCGCCACGGTGGCGTTCGGCATCGACTTCCGCAATCTCGGCATCCAGCTTCCCGTGCTGGCGATCGGCGAGATGCATTTCAGCTATGCGCGGCTCTTGTCATTCATCGCCGCCCTGGTCGGCATGGTGGCGGTCTACGTCTTCATGCGGAAGAGCTATGTCGGCACAGCGATCCGCGCCATCGCCCAGGACCGCCAGATCATGCCGCTGATGGGCGTCAACACGCGCCGCCTCTACATCATCACCTCGGCGTTGGGCGGCGCGCTGGCCGGGCTCGCGGCCTGCCTGCTGGTGCTGCTGTACGACGTCCATCCCTTCATCGGCCTGTCGATCGGACCGATCACCTTCCTGATCTGCGTGCTGGGCGGGCTCGGCAACTTCGTTGGCGGCTTCGTCGCCTCGTTCGTGTTCGCCGAGATCATCCAGCTCGGCGGCCTCTTCTCCGACCTCGAATGGGGCTATGTGCTGGCCTTCGGCTTCTTCATCCTGATGATGTTCATCCGCCCGCGCGGCCTGCTGGCGAGGCGCTCATGATCGAGCGGCGCCACCTCAACTGGCTCGTCGCCGCCCTGGTGCTGGCGGCGGTGCCGATGGTCGACCGCGATCCCTACCATCTGCACGTCATGGTGCTGATCCTGATCTGGTCGTTCGCCTACACCTCGTGGTCGATGATGGGCCGCTTCGGGCTCACCTCGCTCGGCCATGGCGGCTTCATGGGCGTCGGCGCCTACGTCAACGCGCTCTTGTGGAACCATCTCGGCATCTCGCCCTGGCTCGGCATCCCGATTGCGCTCGCCTGTGCCGGCGTGCTGGCGCTGGTCGTCGCCTATCCCTGCTTCCGCTTCCGCATCACCGGTCACTACTTCGCGCTGGTGACGCTAGCGCTCTCGGGCATCGTGCTGCAGGTGATCACCGCCACGCGCGACTGGACCGGCGGGTCGCTGGGCTACACGCCGGAAGCGGCCAAGGGCAGCAAGCTCGTGGCGCTGCAGTCGAGCGACAAGATCGTCTGGTACTTCGTCGCCCTCGTGCTGTGGGTGATCGGCCTGGTGATCTGGACGGCGGTCGACCGCAGCATGGCGCGCCATGCCCTCGAGGCGATCTCGGAGGACGAGGACGCCGCCGCCGCGGCCGGCGTCAACGTGACGGCCGAGAAGCTCAAGATCACCGTTATCAGCGCCCTCATGACGGCGATGGCGGGCGCGGTCTATTGCCAGTACCAGATGTTCATCTCGCCCGACACGGTGAGCGGCATCGCGGTGTCGCTGCAGATGGTGTTCGCCGCCGTGGTCGGCGGCCTCTATGTGACGCTCGGTCCCACGGTCGGCGCGGTGATCACCATCCTGATGGCGGAGGTGCTGCGCATCGGATTCGGCACCAAGGCGGTCGGCTGGGACAATCTGATCTACGGCGCGGTGCTGGTGGCCTTCATCATCTTCTTGCCGCAGGGCATCCTGGGCAGCATCCTGCAGCGCTTGCGCCTCAAGAAGCGGCCGGCCTGAGAGCCGCGATGGCGAGCGGCGCAGCGCGGTTGCGCACCGAGAGCATCGGCAGTTTTTCCGCCGCGATTCCTTCCGGCAGGGTCGTGCGCTCGAGCAGGTCCTGCGACACCAGGATGTCGTGGCCGGTTTCCTTGGCGGCGTCGAGCAGCCGGGCGGCGACGTTCAGCGTGTCGCCGACATAGGCGATCTCGTGGCGCACGTCGCCGATCTCGCCGGCGACGATGTCGCCACGGTGCAGGGCGGCGCGGAACTCGGGCACCACGCCGTACTTGCGGCGGTAGGCGTCGGCGTTGCCGGCGATGAATTGGCGCGCGATGAAGGGACAGGCGAGGCATTCGCTGTCCGAGGTGGCGCTGTCGTCGGGCCAGGTCAGGATCGCCTCGTCGCCCACGTATTTGTGGATCTCGGCCTCGCACTCGAGAGCGGCGTCGGCGACGTCGCGGAAGAAGTCGTTGAGCAGCTCGTGAAAGCGAACCGGTTCCAGCTTCTCGGCCATGCCGGTCGAGTTCTTCATGTCGATCAGCAGGAAAGCCCGTTGCTCGCGGCGCGGCTTCACGTAGCGGCCGGTGAACAGGTTCCTGAGCGTGCCGAAGCCCAGCAGCTGGCCGATCTCGAACACCACGTTCGCGCCGACGGCCATGATGACCGAGAAGACGACGGAAGCGCGGAACGTGCTTTCGAATGACTGCCGGTCGCTCATGTTCAGGCCGACCAGCAGCAGGCCGGCCAGGATCACCGCGACGTAGAACACGGTCTTCAGGCCGAGATAGGCCAGCAGCGGCAGCCGGCGCAGGCGGCGCAGGATCGTGCGCTGACCCTTGATCTCGAGCACCAGGATGGGCGTCGCGATGGCAAGCGACGTCACGATGCCGACCAACGCCGAATAAAGCGGCGTGCCCTTGCCCTGGCTGATGCCGAATGCGGCGCTGATCAGAGCCGCGGCAAGGCTGATCCAGAAGAAGCGCTGCCAGTCCCGGCGCGAGCGGGCCGAGCGGATCATGCCTTGTGGCGCGCCAGCGCCCGCTTGAAGGTCGCGCGATCGACATTGCCGCCCGAGCAGACGACGGCCACGTTGCGGCCCTTGACCGGCAGCTTGCCGGTCAAGGCTGCGGCCAGGGCCACGGCGCCGCCCGGCTCGACCACCAGCTTGAACTCGCGGAACGCCACTTCCATGGCGTCCAGCACTTCGTCGTCGGTGACGACCAGCCCCGGTCCCAGGACCTTCTGCGCCAGCGGGAACGTGACGTCGCCCGGCGTCGGCGCCAGCAGCGCATCGCAGATCGAGCCCGACAGCTTCTCGTTCTTCTCTTTCTTGCCGCTCTTCAAAGAGCGCGCGAGATCGTCGAACCCCGCCGGCTCGCCGGCATGGACGGTCGTGCTCGGGCTGATGCCCTTGACGCCGAGCGCGATGCCGGTCGCGAGACCGCCGCCCGAGCACGGCGCGGCCACGGCATCGAGCACGACACCGAGTGCCTTGGCCTGCTCGGCGATCTCGATGCCCGCCGTGCCCTGGCCGGTGAGGATCCATGGATGATCGTAGGGCGGCACGATGGTGGCGCCGGTCTTTTGCGCAATGCGGGTGCCGATCTCCTCGCGGCTTTCCTTGACGCGATCGTAGAGCACGATTTCAGCGCCTGAGGCGCGCGTATTGGCGACCTTGAGCGCCGGCGCGTCGGCCGGCATGACGATGGTCGCCTTCATGCCCATCAGGCGCGCCGCTTCGGCGAGCCCCTGGGCGTGGTTGCCCGACGACCAGCCGACCGCGCCCTTCCTGCGGTCGGCTTCGCTCATCGAGGCCAGGAAATTGTAGGCGCCGCGAATCTTGAACGAGCCGGTGCGCTGCAGGCACTCGGCCTTGATGAACAGGCGGCCGCCCAGCCCGGCGTTCACGCGCGCGTTCTCAAGCAGCGGCGTGCGGACCGCCACGCCGTCGAGGCGGCGGGCGGCGGCGGCGACATCGTCGAACGTCGGAGGCGGACTCATCAGGCGACACCAATGGCGGCAGGAAGGCCGGACAGGTCTTTTAGCTGGCCGGAGAGCGTGCCGGGAAGATTGTCGTCCGGTGCGCCGGCGCGATTGACCCACAGCACCTTGAAGCCGAAATGGGCCGCGCCGTGGGCATCCCAGCAGTTAGACGAGAGGAAGCACACCCTGTCCGGCTTGGTGCCAAAACGTGCCTCGACCAGCTCGTAGGCCTTGCGATCGACCTTGAAGACCTTGGCCGCGTCGACGCTCAGCACGGCGTCGAAGCGGTCGGCCAGGCCGGAGGCCTTGACCATCGGATCGAGCATCTCCGGATTGCCGTTCGACAGGATGGCAAGACGCTTGCCGGCGCGCTTCAGCCTGTCGAGCGTCGCCGGCACTTCGGGGAACGGGTCGAGCGCCAGATAGGCGCTCAGCAACTTCTCGCGCACCGTCTTGTCGGCGATGCCGTGCGCGGCGAGGCAATGGTCGAGCGCCTCGCCGGTCACCTGCCAGAAGGGCGCATAGGCGCCCATCGAGTTGCGCAGCCAGGTGTATTGGATCTGCTTGCTGCGCCACATCTCGGACAGCGCGTCGGCCTTGGGCCCGATGGCGGACCGATGGCGGGCTACCGCCGAGTTGAAGTCGAACAGGGTGCCGTAGGCGTCAAAGACGCAGAGGTCGATGTCGTGGAGCATGGTAGTCTAGGAAGCATTAATTCCTCTCCCCCGCTAGGGGGAGAGGTTAGGTGAGGGGGCAAGAGCGCGCCCCCTCACCCGCCCTCTCCCCCTGAAGGGGGAGAGGAGAAAGTGGAAACGGGAGGATTGCATGGAACGTCGCCGCTTCGGACGCACGGGATTGCAGTTGGGCGTGCTGGGCTTCGGCGCCGGCGCGGTCGGCGGCTTGATGACCAAGGGCGATCCGCGCGACCAGGAGCGGGCGATCGCGCGCGCCGTCGAGCTCGGCATCAACTATATCGACACCGCGGCGCTTTACGGCAACGGCGAATCGGAGAAGACCCTGGGCCGCGTCCTCAAGGCGCTGAAGCCCGATATCGTGCTCGGCACCAAGTTCCGCCTGAAGGCGGCCGACCGCTCACGCATCGCCGCCGCGGTCGAGCAGTCGGTCGACGAGAGCCTGAAGCGCCTGCAGCGCGACTCGGTCGATCTGCTGCAGCTTCACAATCCGCTGGTCGCCCACGACGCCGACGACAAGCTGGCGATCGACATTGCGCTCAACGAGGTGGTGCCGGCGATGCAGCGCCTGCAGAAGGCGGGCAAGACGCGCTTTCTGGGCTTCAGCGGCGTCGGCGAGACGGCGGCGCTCCTGAAGGCGATCGAATCCAAGGCCTTCGACTCGATGCAGGTCGTCTACAACGCGCTCAATCCCAGCGCCGGCGCGCCGATGCCCAAGGGCGTGCCGGGTCAGGATTACGGCCGGCTGCTCGAGCGGAGCAAGGCGCTCGACATGGGCACCATCGTGATCCGCGCGCTGGCGGGCGGCGCGCTCGCCGGCACCGAGGCGCGCCATCCGCTCGCCATGCAGTCGGTCGATCCGATCGGCTCGTCGCCCAACTTCGCGGGCGACGTGGCGCGCGCGAGGCAGCTCCAGCCCGTTGTGGCCGAGACCGGCTCGGCCAGCCTGGCCGAGCTGGCGGAGCGCTTCGTGATCTCCCATCCCGCCGTCACCACCATGCTGATCGGCTACTCGACGCTGGAGCATCTCGAAGCGGCCGCGGCGGCGGTCGAGAAGGGGCCGCTGTCGGCGGAAATTCAGCGGCGGATTGGCGGATACAGTTGATACAATCGGCGCGACGCCGCGCATGGTAGGATAGGCTCACTGGAGTCGCAGCGTACCGATGCCCATCTACATGGAAGTTTCCCAGCTGCACCGCACGGTGACGATCGTCGCGCGCGGCCAAATCGCGCCCGACGAGATCCGGGGCATGGCGATGAAGCTCGCCGAGGCCAAGGTGCGGAGCTACGCCAAGATCCTCGAAGTGGCGGGCGCCACCACCGATTTCACCGTCGAGCAGATCGAGCGGCTGTCGAGCCTGCTGCGCGGCGCTTCGTCGGAGAAGCGTGGGCCGATCGCCTTCGTGGTCGATCCCAGGCGCATGGCATTTCCGCAGGCCTTCGCCTCCCAGACGGAGGCGGAAGGGCCGATCAAGCTCTTTACCAGCCTGCGCGACGCGCGCAAATGGACCGAGACGATCATCCATTCGCCGGAATGGAAGGCAGCCGTGGCGGCCGCCGCGGCCGCACCGCCGCCGCCGGCGAACCAGAACGCCTGGACCGACCCCGATCGGCAGGGCGTGCTGCTGGTCGGCGACCGGCAGCGTGAGGTGACGGTGTCGCTGGAGAAAGCGGCTTAGCAGCGCGTGTAGCGCCGGCAAAGTTCTATACGACAGAATCGAGTTCCTTCCAGCACCGGGGTTATGGTGGCGCGTCTCGATCCAAGCGAGGAAGCGTGTCATGCCGATTCACGGACTTTCCGCCCTTTCCGCCAGTGCGCCGCCCCTACGTCGTTTTTTTTGCCGTTTTAAAAACGGAAAAACGGGAAATCATTGGGCACGCAAGATATGGAGGGCGCCCGTTAGATTCCCGTTATTTTAATGGGACGACCCCATATCTTGTGGTCTACGAGCGGCCCGTCGCGGGCGACAGCATGCGGAAGGGTCCGTTCAGGCGATCGCGATAGACGCCCACGCCTTCCATGATGCGTTGCACGTAGTTGCGGGTCTCGCGCAGCGGGATCATCTCGATCCAGTCGATCATGTCGATCTTGCCGGCGCGCGGGTCGCCCATGGTCTCGAGCCAGCGCGTGACCCGGTTCGGGCCGGCGTTGTAGGCGGCGAGCGCCAGCTCATACGAGCCGCCGAAGCGCTGCAGCATGTCGGCGAGGTACTGGCTGCCCAGCTCGACATTGTAGGTCGGATCGCGCGTCAGCTTGTCCTGGATGAAGGGCACGCCGAGCTTGGTCGCCACGTCGCGCGCCGTGCCGGGCAGGAGTTGCATCAGGCCGAGCGCACCCGAGGGCGAGACGGCGGCGGCGTTGAAGGCGCTCTCCTGCCGGGTGAGCGCAAGTGCGAGCGCGCGCTCGATCGAGCCGGTCTTGCCGAGATCGACCACCGGGAAGGAGGCATCGAACAAGGTGACGCCGTGTTCGGTGGCGCGGCGCGCGATGGTGACGGCGACGTCGGGCCGCCGCAGCTCGGTGGCGAGCTGGGCCAGCGCCTGGGTCTCGCCGGCGCCTTTCACGAACCGGTCGAGCTGCAGCAGGAACGGCTTGGTGCGGTCGTAGGCCCGCGCCTGGCCGAGGTAGCGCGCGACCGTCACCAGCTCGCGCCCGGACAGGGCCTGCCGATCGGCGTCGCCGACGACCGGATCGGCCGGCAGCTTGGCCGCGCCGCCGGGCAGCCGGCGGGCGGCGATCTGGCCGTAGAAGGTCTGGCCGAAGACGGCGGCTCGGCCGTACCACTCCGTCGCCTCCTTGTGCTTGCCCGAGGCTTCGAGCGCACGGCCCACCCAATAGGCGGCGCGGCTCTTGGAGATGTCGGTCGAGACGCCATCGTAGAGCGTCCGGAAGTGCCTGAGTCCCTCGGCCGGCTTCTTGAGGTGACGCAGCGCGATCCAGCCGGCAAGGAACTCGGCCTCGGCGAAGGCCAGCCCTTTCGTCTGGCCGTGCTGCTCGACCACGGCGTAGGCATCGGCGGCGCGGCCGGCGGCGAGCAAGTCGCGCGCGACCTGCTGGCGCTCGTTCCACCACGCGTCGGTCTGCCCTGTGGTCGGGCTGACCAGCAGGCTCTTGGCCTGATCGAGATTGCCGGTGCGGCGCATCCATTGCAGCCGCTCGAAGCGCATCGTCGGCTCCTCGAGCCTGGCCGGCGCCACGCCGCGCAGGATGGTGACGGTGTCGGCCGCCTTGGTCGCCATGGCGAGGCGCGCGTTGGCGACCGGCTGGTAGTCGGGCGGCAGCTTCGACAGGAGCTGCTGGGCGACCTGCGGCCGGCCTTCGCGCAGGATGCGGTCGAAGCGCGCGATGTTGTCCTCGGGCGTCAGCAGGTTGCCGTACTTGACCAGGAACTCGTTCTCGTCGGCCTGCTTGAAGGTCGCGGTGCGCCAGCTTTCGCTCGCATATTTCGCGACGCTGTTGGGCGCGATCGCCGTCGCCGCCTCCAGCCGTTTCAGGTGGCCGGCGCTGGTGAGCGGCGGGAAGCTCGTGAAGTAGGCCGCGACCTGCTCGGCCGGCACGCTCTTGTCGATGCGGTCCTCGGCCTGGCGGCGCAGCACCTCGGGCTCCGGCCACTCCGGGTTCTCGCGCAGGAAACGCCAGATCGCGGCGAAGTCGGCGCCGGCGGCTGCGTCGCTCTTGGGTGCCGCCCGCAGCACGTTCCATTCGACGATCTTGATGAGCAGCGGATTCTTGAAGTCCTTCACCGAGGCGCGGGCGTCGGCGTAGCGGCCGTCGTCGACCGCCTTCAACGCCGAGCCGAGTGCAGCGGCCTCGGCCTCGCCGAGCGGCTGGGACGAGGCGAGAGCTTGCGGTGCGTCGCCGGGCGTGCCGGCGGGCAGCAGATTGCTGGCGCCGTTCTCGCTCGCGATCGGCACGGTCGGCGCGGCGGATGGGGCGGGCGCCGGCGTCGCCTGCTGCAGCACCGGCGCGCTGGTCGACGGCACGCGGCGGATGCCGGTGTCGGGCGTGCCCGAGGGCGTCGGCCGCACGATGGTCACGCCGTGTTGCTGCGTGGTCTGCGCGCAAAGCGGACCGGGAACGGCCAGAAGGACGAGGAGGGGGATTATTCTTGTTGGTCTCACACCAGGAATCGTACGCAGCCGCTTGCGGCATCACAATGGCAAGTTGCCCACCTTGCCGGTCCGGGAGGCGAGGCCTATGCTGATTTTTCAGGGAAATTCGGAGGCAGCCATGTTCAACGGATCGCTCGTCGCGCTCATCACCCCGTTCAAGAACGGCGCGGTCGACGAGAAAGGATTCGAGAAGTTCGTGGCCTGGCAGATCAAGGAAGGCACCGACGGCCTGGTGCCGTGCGGCACGACAGGCGAATCGCCGACGCTCTCGATGGACGAGCACAAGCGCGTGATCGACATCTGCATCGCCGCCGCCAAGGGAACCGGCGTGCCGGTGATCGCCGGCACCGGCTCGAACTCGACCGCCGAGGCGATCGAGCTCACCCGGCACGCCAAGAAGGCCGGCGCCGACGCCGCCATGCTGGTCGTGCCCTACTACAACAAGCCGACCCAGGAAGGGCTGTTCCAGCACTTCAAGGCGGTGGCCGAAGCGGTCGACATCCCGATCCTCCTCTACAACGTGCCGCCGCGCACCGGCGGCGACATGCAGGTCGAGACCGTGGTGCGGCTGTCGCAGGTCAAGAACATCATCGGCATCAAGGATGCCTCCTACGACATGGCGCGGCCGACGCTCACCAGGCTGCGCGCCAAGAAGGGCTTCTGCCAGCTCTCGGGCGAGGATGCGAGCGCGCTCGGCTTCCTGGCGCAGGGCGGCGACGGCTGCATCTCGGTGACGGCCAACGTGGCGCCCCGGCTGTGCGGCGACATGCACGACGCCTGGAAGAAGCGCGACCTCGACAAGGCATTCGAGATCCAGGACCGCCTGATGCCGCTGCACAAGGCGATGTTCTGCGAGACCAGCCCGGGCCCGGTGAAGTTCGCCTGCGAGCTGATCGGCCAGACCACCGCCGAGATGCGCCTGCCGATGGTGCCGATCGCCGAGGCGAGCAAGAAGGCGGTGCGCGAGGCGATGGTGCACGCCGGCCTTATCAACTAGTCAGGCGCTCCCTTGGCGAAGAAACCGGACCTGGGCCGCACCGTGGTGGCCCAGAACCGCAAGGCGCGGCACAACTACTTCATCGAGGAGACGATGGAAGCGGGCCTCGTGCTGACCGGCACCGAGGTGAAGTCGCTGCGCGGCGGACGCAGCTCGATCGGCGAATCGTACGTCACCGAAGACGGCGGCGAGGCCTGGCTGGTCAATGCCGACATCCCCGAATATGCCGGCGGCAATCGCTTCAACCACGAGCGCAAGCGGCCGCGCAAATTGCTGCTGCACAAGCGGCAGATCAACGTGCTGATCGGCGCCATCCAGCGCGAGGGCCGGACCGTGGTGCCGCTCGAGGTCTATTTCAACGAGCAGGGCCGCGCCAAGGTCCAGATCGCGCTGGCGACCGGCAAGCAGGCGCACGACAAGCGCGCGTCGATCAAGGAACGCGACTGGAAGCGCCAGCGCGCGCGCCTGCTGGCGCGGCGCTGAACGGGAGTAACGCATGCCGACCCTCCTGCTGACCGGCGCCGCGCGCGGCCTGGGCTTCGACTTCGTCAAGCGGTACGCGGCCAAAGGCTGGAAGATCCATGCCTGTGCGCGCAATCCCGCACCGCTCAAGCAGGTCAAGGGCGACATCCATCCGCACCTGCTCGAGGTCACCGACTACAAGGCGGTGAAGAGCCTGGCCGCCGAGCTCAGGGGCGAGGCGATCGACGTCCTGATCTGCAACGCCGGAGTGGGCGGCGAGCGCGGCTCGAACGCGCAGGATCTCGGATCTCTCGATCCGGCGGAATGGCGGCGCATCTTCGAGATCAACACGCTGGCGCCGCTGATGATGGCCGAGGCCTTCGTCGACCACGTCGCCGCCTCGCGACAGAAGAAGATCATCGCCATCACCAGCATCCTGGGCAGCATCGCCAACAACAATGGCGGGCGTTATTTCTATCGGGCCAGCAAGACCGCCCTCAACATGGAGTGGAGCTGCCTCGCCAAGGATGTCGCGGGCAAGGGCCTGATCTGCGTCGCCCTGCATCCCGGCTGGGTGCAGACCGACATGGGCGGTCCGACGGCGCCGCTCACGATCGAGCAAAGCGTGCCCGGCATGGTGAAGGTGATCGACGGGTTGAAGCCGTCGGACAACGGCCGCTACCTGCAATATGACGGCGCCGAGCTTCCGTGGTGATGTGATGCTGCTCAGCGAAGAACAGGAACTGGTGCGCGAGACCGCGCGGTCGTTCGCGCAGGACAAGGTGTTGCCCCACGTTCGGGCGTGGGAGGCGGCCGGCGAGATCCCGCGGCCGTTGCTGTCGGAAATGGGCCGACTCGGTTTCATGGGCATGTGCGTGCCGCCGGAATGGGGCGGCGCCGGCGCCGGCATGGTGGCCTATGTGCTGGCGCTCGAGGAGATCGCCGCCGCCGACGGCGGGTTGTCGACGGTGATGAGCGTCAACAATTCGCCCGACTGCGCGGCACTCCTGGCCTACGGCTCGCCGGAGCAGAAGGAGAAGTGGCTGAAGCCCATGGCGCGCGGCGAAGTGCTGGGCGCGTTCTGCCTCACCGAGCCGCAGGCCGGCTCCGACGCCTCGAACCTCAGGACGCGCGCGGTCAGGAAGGGCAATGGCTGGGTGCTGAACGGCACCAAGCAGTTCATCACCTCGGGCCGCAGCGCCGACGTGGCGCTGGTCTTCGCCGTCACCGATCCGGCCAACGCCAAGCGTGGCATCTCCTGCTTCATCGTGCCGACCCGCACGGCGGGATACCGCGTCGCCTCGGTCGAGAAGAAATTGGGGCAGAAATCGTCCGACACCTGCCAGATCGCCTTCGAGGATTGCGCCGTCGGCGCCGACGCCATGCTGGGCGGCGAGGGTGAGGGCTATCGGATCGCGCTCGCCAATCTCGAGGTCGGCCGCATCGGCATCGCTGCGCAGGCAGTCGGCATGGCCCGTGCATCATTCGAGCTGGCGCGCGCCTATGCCGGCGAGCGCGAAGCCTTCGGCACCAAGATCATCAACCACCAGGCCGTGCAATTCCGGCTGGCCGACATGGCGACCAAGATCACCGTGGCGCGGCAGATGGTGCTGCACGCCGCATCGCTGCGCGAGGCGGGCCGCCCATGCCTCACCGAAGCCGCAATGGCCAAGCTATATGCCTCGGAGATGGCCGAAGAGGTGTGCTCGGCCGCGATCCAGATCCATGGCGGTTACGGCTATGTCGCCGACTACCTAGCCGAGAAAATCTGGCGCGACGTTCGGGTATGCCAGATCTACGAGGGCACCAGCGACGTGCAGCGCATCCTCATTGGCCGAGGTCTTTCCGCCCTCTGATCGCCTTGTCCCCGAGGCCGTGCCGTGAGAGAATCACACGCTATGAAAAAGAAAGCCGTTCTAACGGCTTCGGCGTTTTTGGGGGGATTCGTCGCGATTCTGTGCGGCATGGCAGGCATCGCCCAGGCGGGCGATCCGCCTGAAGCGGCCGCGCCGGGTGTCGTGCTGCACATGCAGACGGCGTTCAATCCCAACCTGCCGGGTGCGGGCGAGGCCGTCCGGACCTTCACCAAGACGCTGAAGCAGATGGCCGGCAGCGCGCTGGCCGTGAAGGTGATCGAGCCCGGCCGGGTCGCGCCGACGCGCGAGATGCTCGATGCCGTGATCTCGGGCGACCTGGAAGCGGCCTTCACGTGGTCGGGCTATGCCGCGGCGAAGTCGCCGGTGTTCGGCCTGTTCGGGACGTTGCCCTTCGGACCGAACGCCGAGGAGATGACGTCGTGGGTCATCGACGGCGACGGCGGCAAGATCCACCACGATGCCTACGACAGGCTGGGCGTCGCCGGCATTCCCTGTGGCATTCAGGGCGCCAAGGGCGGCGGTTGGTTCCGCAGCGAGCTCAACACGGTCGACGACTTCAAGGGCGCGCGGCTGCGTTATGGCCGGTTGTCGGGCGAGGTGATCTCCCGCATGGGCGCCACGCTGGTGCCGCTGCCGGCCGGCGAGTTCTTCTATCAGCTGCAGCAGGGCAAGGTGGATGGCGGCGAGATGTCGACCCCCGCCATCGACGCGGCGCTCGGCTTCGACAAGCTCGGCCTGCCTTACTACATGCCGGGCTGGCAGCAGCCCTCGGCGGTGCTCGACTTCCTGATGCGCCGCGACAAGTGGGAGGCGCTGCCGGCGCCGCTGCGCGCCCAGATCGAAACGGCCTGCCGCGCCAACATCGCCTGGACCTTGAGCCGCGCGCCGCACATCCAGGCGGTGGCGCTCGAGAAGCTCAAGGCGTCGGGCGTGGCGATCAGGCAATGGTCGCCGGAACTGATGGCTGCGTTCCGCTCCAACACCGAAATCGTGCTCAAGGAGCGCGCCGACAACGATGCCGATTTCGCCGCCGCGTTGGCCAACCAGAAGGCCTTCGTCAAGCAAGGCATCGGCTGGCGCACCATGTCCCGCTTGCCCTGAACCGCGCGTCCGGGCAGTTTCGTCCGGACATGACGGTTCTTTCTTCGCAGATCGATACCCGCTCCGAAGGCTTCAAGAAGAACGCCGAGGCGATGCGCGCGCTGGTCGCCGACCTCAAGGCGCGTACCGACAAGGTGCGGCTGGGCGGCGGCGAGGAATCGCGCAAGCGCCATGTCGCCCGCGGCAAGCTCCTGCCGCGCGAGCGGGTGCGGGCGCTGCTCGATCCCGGCTCGCCGTTCCTCGAACTGTCGCCGCTCGCCGCTATGGACATGTACGACAATGAGGCGCCGGGCTCGGGCGTGATCACCGGCGTTGGCCGCGTGAGCGGTGTCGAATGCGTGATCGTGTGCAATGACGCCACGGTCAAGGGCGGCACCTACTATCCGATGACGGTGAAGAAGCACCTGCGGGCGCAGGACGTGGCGATGGAGAACCGCCTGCCCTGCATTTATCTCGTCGATTCGGGCGGCGCCAACCTGCCGCAATGGCCCGAAGTTTTCCCCGACAAGACCCATTTCGGCCGCATCTTCTACAACCAGGCCAACATGTCGGCGCAGGGCATTCCCCAGATCGCCTGCGTCATGGGCTCGTGCACGGCGGGCGGCGCCTACGTGCCGGCGATGAGCGATGAGACCGTGATCGTGCGCAAGCAGGGCACGATCTTCCTGGCCGGGCCGCCGCTGGTGAAGGCCGCGATCGGCGAAGTGGTGAGTGCCGAGGATCTCGGCGGCGCCGACGTTCACGCGCGCACGTCCGGCGTGGCCGATCACTATGCGCAGAACGACAGCCATGCGCTGGGCATGGTCCGCCGCATCGTCTCCAACCTGAACTGGAAGAAGAACCCGTCGGCGGCGCTGATCGAGCCGCGCGATCCGCTTTACGCGGCGGAAGAACTTTATGGCGTCATCCCGGCCGACGGCCGCACGCCCTACGACATGCGCGAGGTGATCGCCCGCCTGGTCGACGGCAGCGAGCTCGACGAATTCAAGCAGCTCTACGGCACGACCATCGTCACCGGCTTCGCCCGCCTGTGGGGCCATCCGGTCGGCGTTGTCGGCAACAACGGCATCCTGTTCAACGAATCGGCGCTCAAGGCCGCGCATTTCATCGAGCTGTGCGGCCAGCGCGGCATTCCGCTTCTCTTCCTGCAGAACATCACCGGCTTCATGGTCGGCCGCAAGTACGAGGCGGGCGGCATCGCCCGCGACGGCGCCAAGATGGTGACGGCGGTCTCGACCGTCGCCGTGCCGAAATTCACGGTGATCGTCGGCGGCTCCTATGGCGCCGGCAATTACGGCATGTGCGGCCGCGCCTACAGCCCGCGCTTCCTGTGGATGTGGCCCAACAGCCGCATCTCGGTAATGGGCGGCGAGCAGGCGGCGAGCGTGCTGGCGACCGTGCGGCGCGATAATATCGAGGCCAAGGGCGGCACCTGGCGCAAGGACGAAGAAGAGAAGTTCAAGCAGCCGATCCGCGAGGCTTACGACCGCGAGGGTCATCCGTACTACGCCACGGCGCGGCTCTGGGACGACGGCATCCTCGATCCGGTCGACACACGCATGGCGCTGGCGCTCGGCCTCTCGGCGTCGATGAACCAGCCGATCGGGCCGAGCAAGTTCGGCGTCTTCCGGATGTAGATCGGGCGATGGGTAAGCTTTCTGCTTTAATCGTCCTGCTGTCTGCCAGCTTCGCGTTCGCCCAGGTTCCGGACACGGAGATCACCTCCGCGATGGGTCTCACTGCTTGGATTGTGCAAAAGGTGACCGAGTTCGACGTTGCGGCCGAGGAATGTGGCGGCACCAAGCGGCCGGAGTGGACCGGTGTCATCAATGCGATCGACAAGCGCTATCGCTTTTGTGTCACGCAGGATTCGACCTGGAAGTCGCTTGGCGTTGGCTTTGCTTCGCTCGAGGCGAAATCGGTGGCTGAAGGATCAGGGAGGTCGCTGGGTTCCTTCACTTTTGATTCGAAAAGGCCCTTTGTCCTCGCCGAATTCGATCGGTATGGGAAGCAGCACTTCTGCAAACTAAGGCCGTGGAAATTGTGGGCTTCTCCGGATACGGCAACGATTGAAAGCAAGGCCGAGTTCGTCAAATCGAATCCCGGCTTCCCGATCGATGCCGAAATTTCGACGGCGAAGTTCATAATTTCGATCGGAGCGAACACGGCTTGGGTGGAGTCGCCCTGCAACAAGTTCTTTCCGATGATCGCCAAGAAATGAGCGCTATCCTCACCTCCATCGAAAGCGGCGTCGGCACGTTGCGCCTCAACCGGCCCGACAACATGAATTCGCTCGATGTCGACACCGCGCGCGCCATCATCGCCGCCGTCGAGGCGTTCGCCGCCGACTCTTCGGTGCGGGTCATGGTGCTGGCCGGCGAGGGGCCTGCCTTCTCCGCCGGCGGCGACTTCAACTGGGTGCTGACCTGGCCCGAGCTCGACGCGATCACGCGTCATGCCTTCGCCGATGCCTTGATGGGGGCGGTGCAGGCGATCTACGACTTTCCCAAGCCGTCGGTAGCCCGGGTGCAGGGCGCCGCGGTGGGCGGCGGCGTCGGCCTGATGCTGGCTTGCGATTTCGCCGTTGCCTCTTCGAGCGCGCGCTTCGGCCTGACCTCGGTGCGCAATGGCC
>Ga0070741_10002668_pt1 | contig 46897 bp, 42 predicted proteins | sample Coa_R1_4_FD_66440 | JGI IMG/M metagenome (GOLD analysis project Ga0070741, IMG submission 66440) | Surface soil microbial communities from Centralia Pennsylvania, which are recovering from an underground coalmine fire - Coalmine... | ecosystem: Environmental > Terrestrial > Soil > Unclassified ... | reverse complement strand
TCGCCGCAGTTGTGCGAGGAGGGCAGGTCGATCGCCGGGATCGAGCCCAGGTTGCCGGCCGAGACCCGCACGCGGGTCATCGTCCCGACGAGGTCGGCCTTGCCGAGCGCGACGATCGGGTGCTGCGTCGAGTGCTCCTGGAGCACGACCCACTCGCGAGCATCGCGTGCGAGCTCCTGCGCGCGTTCCGGGCTGACCGTGACGCCGAGCGACATCTGCTCGTCGAAGGCCATCGTGTAGCCCTCGACCATGTGGAACGGGATGACCTCGCTGTGGCAGGTGGAGCACTTGACCGCGCCCTCGCCGATCCCGTCCAGGTAGGTGTCCGGGTACAGGAAGTGGCGGCCGGCATCCCGGCACGTCGGGCAGATGCGCGCGACGAACGGGTCGGAGATGTACCGGCCCTCCCACCCGGTATGGGTTCCGGAGGTCGTCGCGCGCGAGAGCTGCTCGAGCCTCTCGACGTGCAGGGCGACGGCGTCTCCCACCTTCGCGCCCTCCACGGCCACCGGCAGCGTGACCTCGTGCCCCGATCGGAGCGAGGGCGTGATCATCGGCCCCCAGCAACCCGGGACCGTCAGGTACTCGATGCGACCCCCGTCGGCGACGGGACCGAGCATCTCGTTGCTCGGCCCCACGAGATCCGTGTAGCGATCCACCACGACGTGATCGGTCGCGGTGCCGGGAGCGACCTCACGAACGGCCATGACGCACCTCCCCTCCGAGCCTGCGCCGGGACGAGCCCGGGCGGCGCTCGACGCGCGATGACCTCATGGTGCGACCGGACGGTGCGACAGGTCAACCGGCGAGGTCCGGAACGCCCCTTCTTCGACTCATCCGGCAGGGTTCTCCACCCGGCCGGAGACAGTCCACGTCAGGACGAACGATGGGCAGAGGTTGCCTGCGCGGGAGGTCCGCTCGAAGGAGCCGGGTCACCGGAGCTGAGCGTGTAGGTGCCGATCACCGTTGTCCCGTCCTCAGCGTAGAGTGGGATCACCCGATCCGAGCCAGACATCCTCACGGCCTGTTCGGGCGATGATGGTTGCGGACCTTCGAGATCCTCGAATCGAACGTAGCCTTCGACCCCGTCGTCCCCCACAGCTCGAATGAGCTCGGGGATGCGCTCATTACCGGCATCTGAAACGATCCCGTCGCCGTTCTTGTCGTCGGGCCAGCCGCCAATCGCGGGGCGGCTATCGCTTCCGGCCGCGATGGCAGCTCGCACAACCAACCCCACCACCGCAGCGATGAGAAAAAAAAAGAACAAGCGGAGTGGCCTTTGGATTCCTTGTCCGAGATCGCGTAGCCTCCATGATCCTTCAGCCTCCTGAGTTCAGAACGGTATGCTCGGAGAGTCGACCCAGTTGGACTTCACGTAGCTATTGGTGTTCGGGTTCCAATGCTCTGCGTGCGCCGATGAGTGACGAAACCGGCTACCGCAACCAGCGCAGCCGCCCCCCATGTCATGGGATCACCTCCCCTCTCCTGAGGCGAGAGGCCCAACACGAGTTAGGGATCCTCGGGTTCTGTGGGCAAGGTTACCTAGGGTTGAGTTTCAACGTACGTTGCCCTGGTTTGCGGCCGGTCAAACCCTGGCCTGCCGGGAGGCGTAGCCTTCGGGCTATGCGCTCCCGAAGGGTCACCGCGCCCTTCCCGATCGACGTGGCGCGCACGCTCGCGCCGCTTCGGCGTGGATCCGGCGACCCGACGATGCGAACGGCACCCGGCGAGGTCTGGCGGGCCTCGCGAACGCCCGAGGGGCCGGTCACCGCGCACTTCGTCTCCCAAGAGGGTGGCGTCCGGGTCGAGGCCTGGGGCGGAGGGGCCGAGTGGTTGCACGAGCACGCCCCGGGGTGGTGCGGAGCGCTCGACGACGACTCCGGCTTCGACCCGCCGGCCGGCCCGATCCGCGACCTCTGGCGACGGCACCGCGCCGTGCGCATCCCGCGGACCGAGCGGATCGTCGAGGCCCTGATCCCCGTGATCCTCGAGCAGAAGATCACCGGCGCGGAGGCCCGTCGCGCCTACCGCCGGATGGCCACCGCACTCGCCGAGCCGGCTCCGGGCCCGGTCGGGCTCTCGCTCCCACCGGACCCGGCGCGCCTGGCCGATCTCCCCTCCTTCGCGTTCCACCCCTTCGGTGTCGAGCGCCGCCGCGCCGAGCTCATCCGCGCCGTGTGCGCGAGAGCCGCCTGGATCGACGCCGCCGCCTCGCTCCCGTTCGCGGAGGCGCGTGCCCGCCTGGAGGCCTTCGCCGGCATCGGGCCGTGGACGGTCGCCGAGGTCTCGCGCATCGCCCTCGGCGACGCCGATGCGGTCTCGGTCGGCGACTTCCACCTGCCCCACCTCGTGAGCTGGGTGCTGGCCGGAGAGCCGAGGGGCTCGGACGAACGGATGCTCGAGTTGCTCGAGCCCTACCGCCCGCATCGCGGCCGCGTGCTTCGGCTGCTCGTCGCTTCGGGCATCCGGCCGCCGGCGTTCGGACCGAGGATGGCCGCCCGGGCGATCGACCGGATCTGAGCGGGCCGCCGGCGGGCCGGCCGCGGCCGGCCCGCCGGCGGCCCGTATGATGGCTGGGCGCGCGCAGCGAGGAGGCTTCGATGGCGGACCGCACGCAGGAGGAGATCGAGCTCGTCGAGCGGTACTCGGCCCCCAACTACCACCCGCTCCCCGTGGTGATCTCGGCCGGAGAGGGAGTGTGGGTGATCGACGTCGAGGGGAAGCGATACCTCGACATGCTCTCCGCCTACTCCGCGCTGAACTTCGGACACCGACACCCCGCGCTCGTTCGAGCCGCCAGGGATCAGCTCGAGCGACTGACGCTCACGAGCCGGGCCTTCCACAACGACCAGATCGGTCCGTTCCTGCGCGACCTCACCGAGCTCTGCGGCAAGGATCTCGCGCTGCCGATGAACTCGGGTGCCGAGGGCGTGGAGACCGCGATCAAGACCGCTCGCAAGTGGGGGTACGAGGTCAAGGGCGTCCCCGACGGGCGTGCCAAGATCGTCACGTTCGAGCGGAACTTCCACGGCCGCACCACCACGATCGTCGGCTTCTCCACCGACCCCTTGGCCCGGAGCGGGTTCGGGCCTTTCACGCCGGGATTCGTGACCGTCCCGTACGGCGACCCGGCCGCGCTGGAGGAGGCGATCGACGACGACACCGTCGCCGTGCTGATCGAACCCATCCAGGGCGAAGCCGGCGTCATCGTGCCGCCCGATGGCTACCTCGCGCGGGTCCGCGAGCTGTGCAGCGAGCGGAACGTGCTCATGGTGGCCGACGAGATCCAATCGGGGCTCGGGCGAACCGGGACAACGTTCGCCTGCGACCACGAGGGCGTGGTTCCCGACGTATACATCCTGGGAAAGGCGCTCGGCGGTGGGATCGTCCCGCTCTCCGCAGTCGTGGCCGACCGCGAGGTGCTCGGGGTGCTCACGCCCGGCACGCACGGCTCGACGTTCGGCGGCAACCCCATCGCGTGCGCGATCGGCCGCGAGGTCGTCTCGATCCTGAGGACCGGCGAGCTCCAGGAGCGCTCCGCCAAGCTCGGCGAGCGCATGCTTCGGACCTTGCGCGAGTCGGGCCTCCCGTCCGTGCGCGAGGTTCGCGGACGCGGCCTGTGGGCGGGCATCGAGCTCGCCCCGCATGCAGTCCCCGCGCGCGCCCGCTGCGAGAGGCTCCTTGAGCGGGGGGTGCTCGCGAAGGACACCCACGAGACCACGATCCGCCTGGCGCCTCCGCTCGTGATCTCCGAGGACGAGCTCGACTGGGCGCTGGAGCGCGTCCTCGGCGTGCTGGAAGAGATCGGCTGAGCAGCCGCTCGGCGGCTCAGACCTCGCCGATCTCCGCGAACACCCGCTCCATGGCGCGGCGTGCCCGGCGCGTGATCCGTCGGTAGTCCTCGAGGAAGCTCTGGCGCGGGTACTCTTCGTAGCCCAGCCGCCGGGCCAGGGCCGCCTGCTCCTCGGGAGCCGCGGGCAGCGCCTCCGCGTGGACGCGACGGTCGACCTCGAGCGCGTTCTTCACCTCGGAGAGGAAGGCGAATGCCTCCCCGAGTGCGAGCGCCACGCCGTCCTCCATCAGCCGGGCCCGCGCGAGCCGCTCGATCGCCTCGAGCGTTCGCCGGGTTCGAACCTCGGGGTGCCCTCCACCGTGCTGCATCAGCGAGAGCTCCACGGCGAACTGCACGTCGGCCAGCGAACCGTACCCGAGCTTGAAGTGGAACCGCGCCGCGTCGGGCGGACGAACCCGCTCGCGCTCGATCCGCTCCCGCATCCGCAAGATCTCGGCCGCTCGATCCACGGGCAGGTACTCGGGGTACGCGAAGTCTTCCGCGAAGGAGCAGAACCGGCGACCGAGCGCCTCGTCGCCGGCCACGAACCGCGCGCGCAGCAGCGCCTGGAACTCCCAGGTCTGCGCGTACCGCTCCCAGTACTCGACGTAGGCGGCGAACGAGCGGGCGAGCGGGCCCGAGCGCCCTTCCGGACGAAGGTCGGCGTCGGGCTCCCACCCCGCCTCCCGCACACCGGCCAGCACGCGAGCGGCGATCTCCGAGCCGCGGCGCAGGTCCGCCGGGCCCTCACCCTCGTACACGAACACCAGGTCGAGGTCCGAGGCGAAGTTGAGCTCCTGCGCCCCGAGCTTTCCGAGCCCGATCACCGCGAAGGGAAGGTCCGGCCTCGTCGCCTCGAGCGACTCGCGCACGACCGAATCGGCCACCTCCGTGAGCGCCAGGCCCGTGTTCCGTGGGTCGAGCTCGCGGGCGGCCCACCGGCCGACGACCGACAGGAGCGAGGCCACGGCGTCGGTGCGCCCCGGCTCCCGATCGAGGGCGAGCACTCGCGCGGGGTTCGCGGCGAGCAGATCGGTCGCGAACGAGCTCGCCGATACCGTGTGGCCAAGACGTCTCGCGAGGCCGGGGTCGCTGGTGAGCGCGTCGGCGATCTCGCGTACGTCGCCGACGGCCCGCACGACTCGCTCGAGGCGCACGAGGGCCGCGTCGGGGTTGGCGGCCAGGGCGAGCGCCGGCGCCATGACCGGAAAGACGTGGGCGAGGACCTTCCCGAGCCTCGTCGACGGATCCACGAGCCGCTCGAGCAGCTCGTAGGCGACCGCGGGCTGCCGGAACCCGAGCCCCGCGAGCAGCTCCTGCGTGGCCTCGCGCTCGACGCCGGGTCGGGGGGCGCTGGGGCCGGCAAACGCCTCGAGCAGCGGCCGATAGAACAGCCGCTCGTGCAGCCCGCGGACGAGCGATGTCTGCCGCTCGTACTCCGCCTGCAGCGCGTCCGGCCCGTCGAGCCCGAGCGAGCGGGCAAGGCGCGTTCGCGAGGCGCGATCGGCGGGCAGCTCGTGCGTCTGCAGGTCGCGGACCATCTGCAGACGGTGCTCGAGCGTTCGGAGGAACCGGTACGCGCCGGCGAGCGCCTCGGCGTCGGTCTCGGCCACGTAGCCCTCCTCGGCCAGGGCAGCGAGGGCCCGCAGCGTGTTCGGCTGACGCAGGCGGTCGTCCCGTCGCCCGTGGACGATCTGCAGGAGCTGAACCGCGAACTCGACGTCGCGGATCCCGCCCCACCCCCGCTTGACCTCGACCTCGGCCTTTCCCCGGGCGCGGACGTACTCCTCGAGCCGGACCTTGACCCGGCGGACCTCGTCGATCGCGGCCGGTGGGAGCTCACGCGGGTAGACGAACGGCGCGACCATCTCCACGAACGCCCGGCCGAGGTCCGCATCACCGGCGACCGCTCGCGCCTTGATGAGCGCCTGGCGCTCCCAGGTCGCCGCCCGGCTCGCATAGTATTCGCGCATCGCGTCCAGCGACCTGGAGAGCGGGCCCCCGCGTCCACCCGGACGGAGGGTGGGGTCCACGCGAAGGGCGATCCCCTCAGAGGTCGGCTCGGACAGGAGCCGGATGGTCTCTGCGGCCTGGCGCTCGGCTCGCTCCTGCTGCGCCCCGCCGGGCTCTGGGTGGACGAACAGCACGTCGACGTCGCTCGCGTAGTTCAGCTCCGCCCCGCCGAGCTTGCCCAGGGCCACGACGGCCAGGGATGCGCCCGAGGCCCGAAGGCATGCCTCTGACAGGCAGATCTCAGCCACCGCGCTGATCTCCTCGACGATCTCCTCGAGGCCTGCACCCAGCAGGTCGCGCGCCGCGATCCTCACCATCGCCCGCCTGCGGAACCGGCGCAGGCCGTCCATCAGCCCCAGACGCTCGGTGTCGCGACGGAGCTCGGCGCGAAGCGCGCGGGCATCGCGGGGGACGAGCTCGGTCAGACAGACGAGCTCCTCGGGGTGGGCGACGAAGAAGTCGGCCGCCGCCGTCGAGAAGCCGAGCAGCCGCACGGCCGCCGGCAGGACGTCCTCACGCATCAGCAGCTCGCGAGCCGGAGCGCGCTCGCCGATCCGGGCCATGGCCACTCGGGCGAGCTCGGGGTCGGGCGCCAGCGCGAGCGTCCGGCCGAGCGCCTTCGGCGTGATCACGGGCCCATCATGCGGCCGCCGCGCCCGCCGATGACGCGGGCGAGCGCCGAGACGAGCACGAACGCTCCGGCGGCGACGATCGCCAGGAACCCGCCACCCCACAGGGCGCTCACCAAGGCACCTCGCTGACCGGCGATGAGCACGTGGAACACGAGAACGATGAGCAGGAACACTGCATATCCGCCGAGCACCGTCGTCCCCACATACCGAAGGAGGCCCGGTCGGAGCGCACCATCGCTCCCTCGGACTCGAGGCGCGGGTCGGCGGAGCGAGGCGACGGCCGCCGCGAGGAACAGTCCGTAGGCGCACGCCAGCGGAACGACGATCCGGCGCAGGATCACAGGGGCCGCCGCAAGAAGAACTCCCACCCACGGATGAACAGGTGCCAGCCAAGCCACAGCCACAGCGCGAACAGGATGAACCGACCGATCGCCGGGCGCATCAGCGATCGGAGGATGCTCGACAGCGTCGGCCACTCCGACGAGTACACGAGCGCCATCCCCTGCCAGGCGAGCAGGACGGCGACGATCACGATCCAGCCGGTGACGGCGACGACGTGCATGCGCGACCGCCTTTCCTCGTTCACGGCGCCAGGGTACGCCGGCTCCCAGAGTTAACGACGGCGTAACCGTGCGGGCGCCATCCGGAGCTAGCCTCGGGTCCTCAGTGAGCCCATCCGCCGAAGCCGAGTACGTCCTGCGCACCGTGGAGGAACGCGGGATCCGCTTCGTCCGGCTGTGGTTCACGGACGTCCTGGGATTCCTGAAGTCCTTCACGATCACGTCCCAGGAGCTCGAGGGGGCGTTCACGGAGGGCATGGGGTTCGACGGATCCTCGATCGACGGGTTCTCTCGCATCGAGGAGTCCGACATGGTCGCCCTGCCCGACCCATCGACGTTCCAGCTCATCCCGTGGAAGGCGGAGGCGCAGGTCGCCCGGATGTTCTGCGACATCTTGAACCCGGATGGGACGCCCTTCGAGGGCGACCCCCGGTACGTGCTCAAGCGACAGCTCAAGCGAGCCGCCGAGCTCGGGTTCACGTTCTACGTTGGGCCGGAGCTCGAGTACTTCTACTTTCGAAGCTCCGACGATCCCACCTTCCTGGACCAGGGCGGGTACTTCGACGAGACGCCGCTGGACCTCGCCACCGACTGGCGCAAGCGCACGGTCACCTACCTCGAATCGATGGGCATCCCCGTGGAGTACGTCCACCACGAGGTAGCCCCCTCGCAGCACGAGATCGACCTGCGGTACACGGACGCCCTGACGATGGCCGACAACGTGATGACCTACCGGCTGACCGTCAAGGAGGTGGCGCAGGAGTTCGGGCTGCACGCCACGTTCATGCCCAAGCCGGTGGCCGGCGTGAACGGAAGCGGGATGCACACGCACCAGTCGCTGTTCTCCGGCGACCGCAATGCGTTCTTCGAGGCCGACGACGAGTACCATCTGTCTCGCGTCGCCAAGCAGTACATCGCGGGGATCCTCCGGCACGCGCCCGAGATCACGCTCGTCACCAACCAGTGGGTGAACTCGTACAAGCGCCTGGTCCCGGGGTTCGAGGCGCCCGTGTACGTCTGCTGGGCGCGGCGCAACCGCAGCGCCCTCGTGCGGGTGCCGCAGTACAAGCCAGGCAAGGAGGAGGCGACCCGCATCGAGTACCGCTCGCCCGACCCCGCCTGCAACCCGTACCTCGCCTTCGCGGCGATGCTCGCCGCGGGTCTCGCCGGCATCGAGGGCGATTACGAGCTCCCGCCCGAGGCCTCGAACAACATCTACGCGATGTCAGAAGAGGAGCGGCGGGCCGCCGGGATCGAGTCGCTGCCCGAGGACCTGATCGAGGCGATCCACCTCGCGAGCGACTCCAAGGTCCTGCGCGCAGCGCTCGGCGACCACGTCCACGAGTTCCTCATCCGGAACAAGCGGGAGGAGTGGGACGGCTACAAGTCGTACGTAACCCCGTACGAGCTGGCGCGCTACCTGCCGATCCTATGACCCCTCACCCGTGAACGCGCGGACTCGACCCACGCACGAGCCCGCGACCTCCGCAAGCGTGTGTCCAACATCACACGGAAACCGACCATCGACGACTTGACGTAGCTCCATCGGCCGAAGGAAGCTTCCCGGATCGCCCCACGGCGTCGCGACCCATGAGGGGCCGCCCCCCTCGGGCGGACAGGAGGTTCCCATGTCGTCGTCTCGCCGGGACCGGTTGCCCACCGGGGCACTCGTATCCCTCGCGGTCCTCGGACTCGTGCTCGGGCTGGTCGCGCCGGTTGCTCTGGCGGGAACCACCATCAAACCCGCCCTTGTCACGGGAATCCCGGCACAGGTGGCGCCGGGGTCGTTCACCGCGACGGTCACGATCACCAACGAGGCGCCCCAGCAGCAACTGGGGTCGGCCAACCTGACCCCTCCCTCGGGGTTCACGATCCAGGGTGCCGCTGCAAGCGCTGGTACCTCGACCATCTCGTCGAACACACTGCAGCTCAGGAACCTCAGCCTGCCGCCGGGCGGATCGGTGACGGTCGCGCTCCAGATGATGGCCCCCTGCGTCGCGCCGACCGACCCCTCCTGGTCGATCCGGATCAAGCAGTCGAACAACTTCAACGGCCCTCCGGGCAACGACTTCGTCCTGGACCCCGCCAGCACGACGTCCACCACGCTCTCGGGGAGCGGCTGTGTCCTGGTGTTCTCGCGCGAGCCGGCGAGCGCGCAGACCGGTGCGAGCATCACGAGCGTCGCGTTCGACCCGTCGGGCGCCTCCGTAGAGGTCCAGGTGCAGGACGGCCTCGGCCACCTCGTCGACTCGAGCGCGTCGATCACCATCGGTATCGGAGTCAACCCCGGAGGCGGAACGCTCTCGGGCACCACGACGTCGTCCGCGGTCGGAGGGATCGCCGACTTCACGTCGATCTCGATCGACCAGCCGGGGCTCGGATACACGCTCGCCGCCTCCAGCCCGGGTGTGACCGGGGCCGAATCGACCGCGTTCGACATCGCCGACGTCGTCGTGCCGTGCACGACTGGGTCGACGTGCACGGGCGCCGAGTCGAACCCGACCACCAGCGTGTCGGTCACGGCGAGCAGCGGCCAGAGCGACGGCGTTCTCACGATCTCCCTGCTCGGCAACTCCGACTTCCAGTGCGCCGGCTACATCGCGTACTCGACGCCGACCGAGTTCAACGTGACGGCCGGCGATCGGTTCAAGACCGTGACGATCCGCCTCGACAAGCGGGTCGTGAACCAGATCCCGGACAACGGGGCCGCGCACTTCCAGGTCTGCTACGTCAGCCCCAACGCCTACACGACCGACGGCTCGGGGAACCCCGTCAGCTTCTTCGACCGGAACGGCGACCCCATCTATCCGAACCAGCCCGGACTCCTGCCCGACTGCAACAACACGAGCTCGAATCCCCCCTGCGTGCTGTCGCGGAACAAGGACAAGGCGGGCGATGTGATCGTGACGTTCCTGGCTCCGATCGGAGACCCCAAGGGTCGTATCTGAGACGGTTCGAGCACCACAGGGCGGGACCACCGCTCGGGCCGAAGGTCCTCGTGACGACGCGGCCACAGCGGACCCTTCGGCCGAGTTGACAGCTGGGAGGAAACGGGAGTGAATCGGTCCCCTGTCCGCCACCGATCGGAGGTAAGCATGCGGATCCGCGGCCCTGTAGCACTCGCTCTGTTGGCCGGAACCCTCACCCTGGCCGGGCCGGCCGCGGCGAGCGCGGGACTGTCGACCGCCCCGCTTTCGTCCACGCTCACGCCGCAGGATCTGGTGGACATGCTCGTGGGGTCCGGCGTCACGACGTCGAACGTCTCCTACACGGGAGCCGACGGCGCCTCGGGGACCTTCTCGGGAGGAGCGGGGATCGTCGGTTTCGATCAGGGAGTGCTCCTCACGAGCGGCGACGTCGCGCACGTGGTGGGCCCGAACTCGTCCGACTCCATCTCGGCGGAGAACGGCCTGCCCGGGGATGCCGATCTGAACGCGCTCGCCGGCGCGACCACCTTCGATGCCTCGGTGCTCGAGTTCGACTTCGTGCCGAACGAGCCGCAGGTGTCGTTCAACTACGTGTTCGCCTCAGACGAGTACAACGAGTTCGTCGGACAGTTCAACGACGTGTTCGGCTTCTTCGTCACGACGCCGGGCGATCCGGCGGTCACCACCAACTGCGCGACGGTTCCCGGCTCCGACCCGCCGCAACCGGTCTCGATCAACACGATCAACCTCGACTCGAACGCCGGCTTGTTCCGAAACAACGAGATCGCTTCAGGGGCCCCGATCGACACGGAGATGGACGGGCTCACCACCGTGCTCACGTGCACGGTCGATGTCGTGGCGGGTGAGACGAACCACGTGAAGCTCGCGATCGCGGACGCGTCGGATGATGCGCTCGACAGCGCGGTGTTCCTCCAGGCCGGGAGCTTCTCCTCGACGCCGAAGCACACGCTCGCGGTCGACGTCACCGGCGCCGGGCAGGGCCAGGTGACCTCGGACCCGGCCGGGATCGACTGCCCGGACGCCGAGCTCTGTTCCAACGCGTTCGACCAGGGCACGCAGGTGACGCTCACGGCGACGCCCGGGGAGGGATCGACGTTCGCCGCCTGGGAGGGTGACTGCACGGGTCAGGTGGGGCCGACATGCGCGCTCACGATCGATCAAGACCGATCGGCCACGGCGGAGTTCGACGTCGCCGGGACGCCGGGGGCACCGACGAACGTGGCGGCGGCACCGTCGAACGGATCGGCCGTGGTGAGCTGGACCGCCCCGGCCGCCGACGGCGGGAGCCCGATCGACGCGTACGAGGTCGACTGCGCGGCCACCGGGAACCCAGAGGAGGCGCACACGGCGAGCACCGACGGACAGACGACGAGCAAGGCGGTCTCCGGCCTCACGAACGGGGTCGAGTACGCGTGCACGGCGAGAGCGCACAACGCGAACGGGTTCGGACCGGACTCGGATCCCTCAGCACCGTTCACCCCGACGGACGCGGCGGCCGCCATGATCATCGACCCAACGGCGGGCGGAACGCTGAACCTGTTCCCCGACCAGAGCTTCGTGGGGACCTCGGGCCAGATCGTCCTTCCGCCGCAGAGCTCCTCGGCGGTCCGGGCTTCGACCTCGGCCGTTCAGAGCGTCGTCGTTTCGGCCTTCCTGTTCGGGACGCCCGGCGAGATCGACGCCACGTGCGGAGGCAACACGTGCATCGGCCAAGGAATCGACTGGTCGATCACCGACCCCGGAGCCTTTCGCAGGATCCGCGTCAAGTTCCTCGAGTCGCACTCGCTCGTCGACGGCCTCAGCCCCAAGGTCGCGCAGGTCTACAAGGACGGCCTCCTGCTCCCCAACTGCAAAGAGGACGGCCGGATCCCGGCCGGGCAGACCGCGTGCGTTCGAAGGCGCATCCGGACCAAGAGCGGCGGCTGGAAGATCGTCGTCGTGGCGAACGGCGACGACCCGAAGGGAAGGATCTGAGGCGAGGGTGAGCCACACACGGGCGCCGGGTACGACCCGGCGCCCGTGTGTGGCCGGCCCGCTTCGGCACTAGCCTCCGCGCAACCCGGGCCCTACACTCCCGCCGTGCAGGTCTGTCCGAGCTGCGGCGAGGAGAACCCCGACCGGTTCCGCCTATGCGGCTTCTGCGGAGCCCAGCTCGTTCCCGACGCTCCCAAGCAGGAGGTTCGCAAGACGGTCTCGATCGTCTTCTGCGATCTCAAGGGGTCGACGAGCCTCGGCGAGCGTCTCGACACCGAGCGCCTTCGCGAGGTGTTGTCCGTCTACTTCGAGGAGATGAAGGCCGTCCTCGAACGCCATGGAGGCACGGTCGAGAAGTTCATCGGCGACGCGGTGATGGCCGTCTTCGGCCTCCCACGCCTGCACGAGGACGACGCGCTCCGCGCCGTACGCGCGGCCTGGGACATGAAGCAGACGCTGGTCCGGGTCAACGACCGTCTCGAGGCCGGCTGGGGGGTCCGTCTCGAGAACCGCACCGGCGTCTATACGGGCGAGGTCGTGGCGGGGGACGTCACGGCGGGTCAGCGATTGGTCACGGGGGATGCGGTCAACACGGCGGCGCGCCTCGAGCAGGCGGCGCCCGGAAACGAGATCCTCATCGGAGAGCCCACCTACCGTCTGGTGCGGGATGCGGTCGAGGTCGAGGCCGTCGAACCGCTGGAGCTCAAGGGCAAGGCCGAGCGCGTTCCGGCCTTCCGCCTGCTCGGCGTGAGCCGAACCGACGAGGGAATCGCGCGTCGGCTGGACGCCCCGATGGTCGGCCGAACCGGGGAGCTCCGGGTTCTCCTCGACGCCCTGCAGCGTGCCACGAGCGGACCGGGTGCTCAGCTCGTCACCGTGTTCGGGCCCGCAGGGGTGGGCAAGTCGCGATTGCTGCGCGAGTTCTTGGCCTACGCCGGGGAGTCGACCCGGACCGTTCACGGACGCTGTCTCTCCTACGGTGAAGGGATCACCTTCTGGCCGCTGGCCGAGATCGTGCGCTCGTCGGCGCTGATCGACGACGACGACCCGCTCGAGGAGGCTCGCGCCAAGCTCGCTGCGGTCGTCGGCGGCGCATCGGACGTCATCGACCGGCTCGCCGGCGCGATCGGGCTCTCCGATGAGGTCGTTCCCGTTCAGGAAACCTTCTGGGCGGCACGCCGCTACCTCGAGATCCTTGCCCGCGATCGACCCTTGATCGCGGTGATCGACGACATCCACTGGGCGGAGGACACGTTCCTCGACCTCATCCGCTACGTCGCGGACTCGGCGCAGGCCCCGCTCGTGCTCGTGTGCTCGTCGCGGCCAGAGCTCCTCGAGGAGCACGCCGAGTGGATCGAGGAGACGCCGGGCGTGCGCCGAATCGTGCTCGAGCCGCTGTCTGCCGAGGAGAGCACCATGGTCGTGCAGAACCTCCTCGGAGACGAGTTCCCGGATGCCTCGATCCGGTCCCGCATCGTCCAGGCAGCGGAGGGCAACCCGCTCTTCGTCGAGCAGATGCTCTCGATGTTGATCGACGAAGGGGTCCTCCGACACGGCTCGAACGGGCGCTGGGTCCTCACGTGCGACCCCGGCGACCTCACGATCCCGCCCTCGATCTCCGCCCTGCTCACGGCCAGGCTCGACCGGCTCGGACCCACCGAGCGCGTCGTCATCGAGCGAGGCGCCGTTGTCGGGCACGTGTTCTTCCGCGGTGCCGTCGAGGAGCTCTCGCCACCCGAGCTAAAGGAGCACGTCCGACCCAGCCTTCTGACGCTGACGCGCAAGGAGCTGATCGGGACGCACGAGTCCGCGTTCGCGGGCATGGAGGCCTACCGGTTCGTCCACGCGCTCATCCGCGACGCCGCGTACCGCGGGCTCCTCAAGCGGACGCGCGCCGAGCTGCACCGGCGGTTCGTCGACTGGATCGAGGCGGTGGGCTCAGACCGGGTCGCCGAGTTCGAGGAGATCCGCGGGTACCACCTCGAGCAGGCGTTCGCGATTCGAACCGAGCTCGGCACGGTCGACGAGGAGACACGGCAGATCGGGCTCCGCGGCGCCGAGTACCTGTCGTCGGCCGGACGGCGCGCGTTCGCCCGGGGAGACATGCCGGCCGCCGGCAACCTGCTCGCGCGCTCCGCGGCTCTGCTCCCCGACAACGATGCCCGCCGGCCGCAGCTCCTTCTCGAGGCGGCCGAAGCAATGATCGAGTCCGGGGAGCTCCAACGAGCCGACGAGGCGCTCGCGCGCGCCTCCGAGCAGGCCGCCGCGATCGGCGAGGAGCGCCTGCGCACGATCGCCCACGTCGTTCGCCTGCGCCAGCGCTACACGACCAACGCGGCGGAGGTGGGCGGCACGGTGATGCAGGAGCTCGACCGGCTGCTCCCCGCGTTCGAGGCCGCCGCCGATCACGCCCTGCTCGCCCAGGCCTGGCGCCTGTTCACGCAGATTCACTTCACGAGCGGCCGCTACGGCAAGGCAGAGGAGGCCGCACGCCGCATGATCGAGCACGCTCGACTCGCCGGCGACACGCTGATGGAGACCCGGGTGCTCACCGCGCTCGCCTGGTGTGTGCTGTACGGGCCGACGCCGGTGCCGGAGGCCATCGCCCGCTGCGAGGAGCTCATCGAGCGGGCGCGGGGCGACCGGAAGGTCGAGGCGCTCACCCGCTGCGCGCTCGCGCACCTCCGGGCGATGCTCGGAGACTTCGAGGCCGCCCGGGACCTCTACCACGCGAGCCGGGCCACGCTGGAGGAGCTCGGATGGAAGTTGCTCGCGGCCACGATCTCGATCGACTCGGGCACGATCGAGATGCTCGCCGGCGATCCCGCCGCCGCCGAGGCCGAGCTCCGAGCCGACTACCAAACGCTTTCGCGGATGGGGGCGATGGACTACGCGTGCACGACGGCGGCGATCCTTGCCGAGGCCCTGTACCAACAGGACCGGCTCCAGGAGGCGGAGGAGCTCACGCGGCTCGTCGAGCGCGAGTCGACCGAGGACGACCTGACCAACCAGGTGCTGTGGCGATCGGTACGCGCCAAGGTCATGGCGCGGCGCGGTGCGCCGGAGGAGGCGGAACGGCTGGCCCGCGAGGCGGTGGCCGTAGCCCGGGATGGCGACGAACCGGACGCCCAGGGGAACGCCCTGGTCGACCTCGCGGAGGTCCTGACTCGCGCCGGCAGAACCCAGGACGCCCGAGAGGTGCTCGAGGAGGCGCTGGGGCGGTTCGAGGCCAAGGGCAACCTCGTCTCGGCACGCCGGACCCGGACGCTGCTCGAGGGGGCGGTGATCCCGGGTGCCGTCGAACCGCCTATAGTGCCTGCATGAACGCCGAGGGCCCGCCGCACGAATTCACGCCCACGCTCCGGGAGGTGGGACGCCGCCGCGCCGACCTCCACCACTCCCTCGTCGAGGTCGAGCACGCGATCTCGAGCGCCGCGGCCGGCAAGCTCGAGGAGTGGACCCGCGAGGTCTCGCTACGCCTGCTGCAGCTCCGCGAGACGATCGACGAGCACGTCGAGGTCACCGAGCGCCCGGAAGGCCTGTACGACGAGATCCGTCTGCGCGCTCCGCGTCTCGACAGCCAGATCACGCGCTTGCAGGCGGAGCACCCGGTGATGCGGTCGCGGACGGAGGAGCTCATCGCCCGCCTCGAGAAGCCGGGAATCGGCGACGAGTGGTCGCTCGAGGAAGCCCGCGACGACATCCAGCGGCTCCTGGGCATGATCGTTCGGCACCGGCAGGTCGGAGCCGATCTGATCTGGGAGGCGTACAACCTCGACATCGGCGGCCTCGAGTAGCCGCGGTCGACCGCTCGAGCCGCCGGCAAGGTGCTCCGCCTCCCCGCGCTACGCTTCAACGCATGGTGCGCGTCGCGCTGGGGCAGGTGAACACGACCGTCGGCGACCTCGAAGGCAACGTCGCCGCGATGGCCGAGTGGGCGTCCCGGGCCACCGATCTCGGGGCCGACGTGGCCTGCTTCCCCGAGCTCGCCGTCACCGGCTACCCCCCGGAGGACCTGGTCCTCCGGGCGGCGTTCGTGGAGGACAACCTCGCGGCACTGGACGATCTCGCCGCCCGGACCGCGGGCGGGTGCGCGGTGCTCGTCGGCTTCGTCGACCGGAGCGAGCGAGGGCTCCACAACGCGGCGGCCCTGCTTCGGGACGGAGCCGTGCAGGAGCGCTACCACAAGATCAAGCTCCCGAACTACGGGGTGTTCGACGAGCGACGGACGTTCGTGCCCGGCGAGGCCGCCTGCACGATCCGACTCGGGTCCTCGGAGCTCGGCCTGTCGGTGTGCGAGGACGCGTGGCAGTCGGGGCCCCCGTTCGACGCATACCGGCGCGAGCGCGTCCCGGTGGTGCTGAACATCAACGGGTCGCCCTACCACCGGCACAAGGTCTCCGAGCGCTACGAGATCTGCCGGGACCGGGCCCGTGAGACCGGCGCGTGGATCGTCTACGTGAACGCGGTCGGCGGTCAGGACGAGCTGGTTTTCGACGGGGGCAGCATGGTCGTGTCTCCATCCGGCGAGCTCGCGCACCGTGCCCGGATGTTCGAGGAGGACCTGCTCGTGGTCGACATCGGCGATGGCGGGTCGGCGGCGGAGCTCCGATCCCCGTGGCCGGAGGGGCCCGAGGAGATCTACCGGGCACTTGAGCTCGGACTGGGCGATTACGTTCGCAAGAACGGGTTCCGGGAGGTGGTCCTCGGGCTGTCGGGCGGAATCGACTCCGCGCTCGTCGCGACGATCGCCGCCGACGCCCTCGGTGCGCGCGCGGTGCGTGCGCTCGCGATGCCTTCGCCTTTCACGTCCCGTGAGAGCCTCGAGGATGCCGAGGAAGTGGCTCGCCGGCTTGGGATCCGGATCGACGAGATCCGAATCGACGAGGTGTTCGCCGCCTACCGGAGCGCGCTCGCCGAGACCTTCCGCGGCACGCCGGAGGGGGTCGCCGAGGAGAACCTGCAGGCACGGATCCGTGGCAACCTGCTGATGGCGATCTCCAACAAGTTCGGCTCGCTGTGCCTGGCGACCGGCAACAAGAGCGAGTACGCGGTCGGGTACGCGACCCTGTACGGCGACATGGCCGGCGGGTTCGCGCCCATCAAGGATGTTCCGAAGACGCTCGTCTACGAGCTGGCCCGCTGGCGAAACGGCCTCGACGACCGCCCGCCGATCCCGCAGCGGGTGCTCGAAAAAGCGCCCTCTGCCGAGCTCCGCCCGAACCAGCGGGACACGGACTCGCTCCCCCCCTATGAGCAGCTCGACCCGATCGTGGAAGCCTTCGTCGAGGAGGATCGCTCGCCGGAGGAGATCGCGGCCGAGGGCTTCGATCCTGAGCTCGTGAACCGAGTGCTCGCGATGATCGATCGGGCGGAGTACAAGCGGCGGCAGGCACCGCCGGGCGTGAAGATCACGCCGAAGGCCTTCGGACGGGATCGGCGCGTGCCGATCACGAACCGGTACCGGCGGAACGCCTCCGGGTGAGGGGCCCTCCGCCGGCACCGGTTCGCACGTTGCTCAGGACAGCGCCCAGACGACGGACACGCTCACCTGGGTCTCGAGCGTCGGGGGTGAGACGGGCGTCGAGGGCGATGCGGCCGCACGCTCGAACATGACCGGCGGCGGGGTCGGTGCGGCGGTCTCGGTGATCGAGATCACCTGCCCGAGCGCGGCCCCCCCGGCTGCGGCGAGCGTCTCGGCCTTGGAGCGGGCGTCGGCGACGGCCGCCTGGAGCGCTCGATCCAGCCCCTGGTTCTGATCCGAGAGCTGGAACGAGATCCCGCTGGTCACGTTCGCACCCGAGGCGACCGCCAGATCGATGATCTGGCCGACCTTGCTCATGTCGTGCACCGTTGCCTGGATGTCGTTCTCCGCGACGAACGAGATCACGGCGGTGCCGTCGCTGTTGTAGTTCGGGTACAGGCTGACGTTGGTGGTGGCGATGTCGCTCTGCTTGAGACCGGCGCCCAGGAGGGCCTTCATGACGTCGGTCATCTTGCTCGCGTTCTCCTGCAGCGCCTGTTGCGCGGTCGGCGCCTGCGTCCGCACACCGAGCGAGACCACCGCCTCGTCGGGCGCCGACCGGATGGTCGCGGTGCCGCTCACCGTCACCGTACGGCCGGAGGTGCTCGGCGTGGGGGGCGGCGAGGTCTGGGCGAGCGACGGGATCGCGATCGCCGCGGCCAGGCCGAGAACCAGCCCCGCGACACCCCACCTCAGATTGCCCTTCATGGGGATCCTCCTTGGTCGTGGTCGGGTCTTGGACGAGGACAGATGGGGCGTGGTTCCCGCCGTAGACTCGTGGCGGGGGCGGTAGCTCAGTCTGGTCAGAGCAGGGGGCTTTTAACCCTCGTGTCGCGGGTTCGAATCCTGCCCGCCCCACTCGCCCGGTGCGCGAACCAGCGCCGGGACCTTGTTTCCGGCGGCTGGCATTGGGTGGCGATTCTGCGGGGAATGGGACATCATGCACGTCTGGAAGCACGCCACTGACCCATTGCGCGGGGGTGATATCGGATGGTGGAGTGCTTGTACGAGCACGATCCGGCGCCCGTTCGTGGGTTGCCACAGCCTTCCCTCAGTCGTCGGCAGCTGCTGCGCGGAGGTCTTGCCGGGGCCGCCGCTCTCGGCCTCGGATGGCTCCTTGAGGCCTGCGGTGTGAAGACCACGACGACCGGCGGGAGCAGCTCGGGTGCCGGGGCGGTCGGGAGCCCAGAGTGGTGGGACAAGCAGACGCTTCATCACGTGCTCAACTTCGCCAACTGGCCCTACTACATCGACACGTCCAAGGGCCAGCACCCGTCGTTGACCCTGTTCACCAAGCAGAGCGGCATCAAGGTGAACTACCGCCCGGTGATCAACGACAATGCAGCCTTCTTCGCCACCATCCAGCCCTCGCTGCAGGCCGGCAAGCCCACCGGATGGGACCTCATGGTGATCACGAACGGCCCTCAGCTCTCCCAACTCATCGCGAACGGCTGGCTCATCCCCCTGGACCACCGGCGTCTTCCCAACTTCGCGAAGTACGCAAGCACGCTCGTGCGCAACCCCAACTACGACCCCGGCAACAAGTACACCGTAACGTGGCAGTCAGGGTTCACTGGCATCGCGTACCGCCCAGAGGCCGTTCGGGCGCTCGGCCGCGAGCCGACGAGCGTGGCGGACCTGTGGGACGAACGGCTCAAGGGCCATGTCGGCATGATGAGCGACAACACCGAGCTTGGCAGCGTCGGCTTGCTCAAGATCGGCGTCGACCCGGCGACCTCCACTCCCTCGGATTGGCGTCGCGCCGCGACCGAGCTTCGCAAGCAGAAGGAGATGGGGCTCGTCCGCAACTACTACGACCAGAGCTACATCAACGCGCTCGAGAACGGCGACACGTGGATCACGCAGGCATGGTCGGGTGACATCTTCCAGGCCAACGAGTCCGGCTACCCGCAGCTCAAGTTCCTCGTGCCAACCGAGGGCGTGATGGTCTGGCACGACAACCTGATGATCCCGCTGCACGCGGCGAACCCGCTCGACGCTCTGACCTACATGAACTTCGTCTACCAGCCGAAGATTGCGGCCATGCTCGCAGACTACATCTGGTACGTGACTCCTGTGCCCGCCGCGGAGGCTTACGTGGAGAAGATGCCGGGGGGGAAGGTCGTGGCTTCGAGCCCGCTTGTGTTCCCCGACAAGGAGATGGACTCGAAGGCCCATAACTACTACACGTTCAAGGGCCAGCAGGACCTCAACGAGTGGAACAGCATCTTCGAGCCGATCATCCAGTCGTAGCTGCGGCCGAGGGGCGGACCCGGCTCGGGCGAAGGCTCGCGCCCTACGGGCTCATCGGGCCTGGTGGCCTGTGGCTGTTCGTGTTCTTCGTCGTGCCGATGTTCGCGATGCTGATGCTCTCGCTCGAGACTCCGATTCCCACGAAAGGCTTCGTGCAGGGCGGGTATCGCTTTACGTTCCACTTCGCTGAGTACGCCCAGGCGTTTACGCAGTACCACGTGCAGTTCGCTCGTTCGCTCCTGTATGCGGCGGTCGTGACGGCCGTCTGCCTGCTCGTCGGTTACCCGGCGGCCTACTGGATCGCGTTCCACGCCGGCGAGCGCAAGACGACGTACCTGTTCCTGCTGCTCTTGCCGTTCTTCGTGTCGTTCGTGATCCGCTCGCTTGCCTGGCAGTTCCTCCTTGCAGATCAGGGGATCGTTCTCCACACGCTCGAGCGCCTGCACGTCTTGCCGTTCGGCTTCCACATCATGGGCACCCCCTGGGCAGTGATGGCAGGGATCGCGTACAACTCACTCGCGTTCATGGTGCTGCCCTTGTACGTCTCGATCGAGAAGATCGATCGACAGGTGGTCGAGGCGGCGCGCGACCTTTACGCGACCGGCTGGCAGGTCTTCACAAGGGTGATCTTTCCGTTGTCGATTCCGGGCATCTTCGCCGGGTTCCTGCTCACCTTCGTTCCGGCCGTTGGCGATTACGTGAATGCGGCGATCCTTGGTGGTCCGTCGACGACGATGATCGGCAACGTGATCCAGTTCCAGTTCCTTCAGGGACAGGACTATCCGATGGCGTCGGCGCTCTCGTTCATCCTCATGGGAATCCTGCTGATCGGCATTCTCGCGTACGCCCGGGTTCTCGGTACTCGTCAGATCGAGGAGTACGTGTGAGCACGGAGCAGGTCGCGACCACGCCCGAGGCAGCACGACATCCGGAGCGGCTCCTGACCGCCGAGCGTCCGCCAATCCGCCGACCGAAGATTCGCTGGTTCGTCGGCTCCCTCAACGTCTACGTGAAGCTGCTCATCGTCTATCTCCTGGTGCCGGTCGCGATCATGATCGTCTACAGCTTCAACAAGAATCCCGCCGCGGCCACAGCCACGGCCCCCAAGGTGAGCTTCCAGTGGCAGGGGGCAACGCTCGACTGGTGGCGCCAGTGGAACGCCGTTCCGGACCTTACGACGGCCCTGTGGAACTCGCTCATCGTTGCTGCGATCAGCTCCGTGATCGCCACGATCTTCGGCACGCTCATCGCCCTCGCGCTCGTCCGATACCGGTTCCGCGGGTCTGGCGCGCTCGAGATGGTGATGTTCCTCAACATCGCGGCTCCGGAGATCGTCCTCGGCGCGTCGCTCCTTTCGTTCCTCGTTGTCCTCAACGTGGCTCGAGGGCTGCTCACGATCTTGGTCGCCCACGTCATGTTCAACATCGCGTTCGTTGCCGTGACGGTCCGGGCGCGTCTGGCCGGGTTCACACGTGAGCTCGAGGAGGCGGCCCAGGATCTCTACGCGGACCCCTGGGAAACCTTCCGTCGGGTCACCCTCCCGCTCATCTGGCCAGGCATCCTCGCGGGCTTCTTGCTTGCCTTCGCGCTCTCGATCGATGACTTCGTCACGACGAACTTCGTTGCCGGGCAGACGATCACGTTCCCTCTCTGGGTCTACGGAGCCGTCAAGGTCGGAATCCCGCCTCAGGTGTTCGTCATGGGCACCTCGATCTTCACCGTGGGTGTGATCGTGGCGATCGCGAACATCGTGAGCGCGCGCCGACGATCGCCACGCCACAAGCGCCCTTCTGGCACGTTGGCACGAGCCTGAGCTCCCGCTTCTGCAAGGACTTCGAATCGAACGAGCTCGAGGTCGTCTGCAGCTTCCCCACAACCGCCCTGGCAGCACCGCGATGACGAGCATCACCGCGATCTACATCAGCGTCGGCCCCGTCTTCGTGGCGGCCGATACGGACCCCAGCTCAGGCTCATCGGTCGTCCCGAGAACGCCCAACTGGTTGGCGAACCGTTCAATCAAGACCGACCCGCACCTGCGCGAACCTCGGGGGGATCGAGTGTCGGGGGCGAGGGCTAGGGTGCTCCGGTGGAGACGATCGACGTGCGAGATCCGCGGGGCGACGTGTGGCGGGTCGAGATCCCGACCAACCGACGGGAACGCCGGCGGGGGTTGCTGGGGCGGGAGGGCCTGGCTGCTCGTCGCGCGATGCTGTTCCCACACGCTCGGTCGGTGCACACGTTCGGGATGGCCTTCGCGATCGACGCGGTCATGCTCGATGCCGAGCTGTGCGTGATCGGGATTCGACGTCTTCACCCAGGCCGAGTGCTCCTTCCTCGGCGGAGGGTTCGGCACGTCCTCGAGACCTCGGAGGACGCCGGCCTACGACCCGGCGATCGACTGGTCCCCGCGGCCGAACCCGACGAGCTCAGAGCAGGGCGCGGGCGAGGGCGACCAAGGCGGTCGTGAGGGGCGCCGGGACGAGGACGACGGGGAAGCCCAGCGGAGCCAGGCCGGCAGGGTCACCGTCTGGGGGTCTTCGCGCGAGACCGAGCCGTTGGTGGATCTCGGCCGCGCCGAGACTCCGAAGGGGCTCGTCCGGGAGGCTATACTTCCTCGGCTGCCCCCAGGCGGCGCGACGGGGCGTCACCGGGGAGGTCCGTGGCCCCCATCGTCTAGCGGCCTAGGATTTCGCCCTTTCAAGGCGGCGACACGGGTTCGAATCCCGTTGGGGGCACACAACCGAATACACGCGGGTGTAGAGGAGCCAGGCCGTCCTCACCGCCCTGTCAAGGCGGAGATCGCGGGATCGAAGCCCGTCACCCGCGCGAAACGGCGTCCGGCCCACGGCCGGCCGCGGCCAGGTAGCTCAGTTGGCAGAGCACGCGGCTGAAAACCGCGGTGTCGGCAGTTCGATTCTGCCCCTGGCCACCTCTGACCGATGGCTCGCCGCCATGGCTCCGGGCCCGGCGGTCGCCGGGATCGGCGTCCCGACTCCTAGTTCATGCCCTCGCGACCGCGCACCTCCGCCCACCGGGCGATCACCGACTGGTAGAGGTCGGCGGAGCGAGGCAGTCCCTCGGAGGAGAGCGCGCGAAGGGCCTCCTGCACATCCCGAGCGCTGTGGTCGTCGTCGAGCTCGTCCCAGGACAAGAGATCGCAGATGCTTCCATAGTCGAGCTCGACGATCGAGCGCGGATCGAAGGCCGACAGCCACTCGTACAGCTCCACGATCAGCTCGGCGATCGTCCCGAGGTCCGTTCGGCGAAGCGCCGGCACCGCCCGCTCGGCACGGGCCATGGCCTTGCGGGCCGTCGTGCGGTACCGGAGGCGGTGGCGACCGTACTCCTCGGTCAGCCGGCGCTCATCGTCGTCGAACAGGACGAACCAGCGCACGGGCACGTGCCACGGGCTCTGCATGATGAACGAGATCGCGTTCGGATGGCGCCGGCGCATGCGCGCGAGCTCCCTGGATGCCTTTCGCACATCGGCGTCCGGGACGAACGCCTCGCTGCCCTCGAACGGATCTGCGGCCCGGAACGACAGGAGGGCGGCGAGCACCCGCAGCCGCGTCCGCCACGGGCACACGTAGGAGGCGCCGCCCTCGAAGCGGACGTCGGCGCCCTCGCCGCCTGCCGGGAACAGGATCCCCAGTCTGCTCGCGCCGACTCGCTGGCGGTAGATCGGCCGCCGGGGCCGGACCGTGCCACCGCTCACGATGTAGCGCTCCCAGTCGGCCCGCTCGTTCGCGGGGAACGCGTCGAGCGGCTGGAACACGCGAAGCTCCGCACAGGGGACCACGATGGCGAGCAGTGTATATGCTCTCGGCCCAGACCCGTCCCCGTGAGGCGAGCATGCGCGACAGCGGTCACAACGATGACGACGTCGTCCGCCTGGTCGCTCCCGATGGAACCGCGGTCGGCGAGGTCGACGTGGGTCTCGGCGAGGACGACCTTCGCGAGCTCCTCCGGCTCATGATCCGGGCCCGCCGGCTGGACCGCGAGTGCATGGCGCTCCAGCGGCAGGGCGAGCTCACCGTCTATCCTCCGTTTGAGGGCCAGGAGGCGGCCCAGGTGGGAAGCGCGTTCGGCCTGGGGCCGGACGATTTCGTGTTCCCCTCGTTCCGCGAGCTCGCCGCGGCGATCGTCCGTCGAGTCGACGTCGTGGAGTACCTCCAGTACCACCGCGGGACGTGGCACGGCGGCTCCTACGACCCGATCGCCGCGCGGTTCGCGCCGATCTGTGTCCCGGTCGCCACGCAGATCGCGCACGCGGTGGGCTGGGCGCTCGGGGCGAAGCTCGAGGGCGGTGAGGCGTGTGCGCTCGCCTACTTCGGCGACGGCTCCGCTTCGGAGGGCGACTTCCACGAGGCCGCGAACATGGCGGCCGTGTTCCACGCGCCGGTGGTGCTGTTCTGCCAGAACAACGGCTGGGCGATCTCCGTGCCGCTCAGCGAGCAGACGGCCGCTCCGATCGCTCGCCGCGCAGACGGCTACGGCTTTCCGGGGGTGCGGGTGGACGGCAACGACGTTCTCGCGGTGTACGCGGTGACCCGAGCCGCGGTCGAGCGGGCTCGAGGCGGCGAGGGCCCGACGCTGATCGAGGCGATCACGTACCGAATCGGTCCACACTCCACGGCCGACGACGCGTCGAGGTATCGCGGGCAGGAGGAGGTCGAACGTTGGCGGCGGCTCGATCCGATCGAGCGCTACCGACTCTTCCTCCTCGGCTCCGGGATCGCCGACGAAGGCTTCGCCTCAACCTGCGAGAGGGAGGCCGAGTCCTGGGTGACCGAGATACGGGCGGCCGTTACGGCGCTCGGGCCTCCGCCCGAGGACGAGATGGTCGCCTTCGCGTTCGCCGAGCCGCCGGCAACGCTCGTGCGGGAGTGGGGAGAGCGGGCCCATGCCTGAGGTCACGATGGTCGCAGCCCTGAACGCTGCGCTGGCGGACGCCCTCGAGGAGGATCCTCGGACCCTGGTGTTCGGCGAGGACGTCGGCGAGCTCGGCGGCGTCTTCCGGGTCACGGACGGGCTCCAGCGACGGTTCGGGCGCGATCGCGTGTTCAACACGCCCATCGCAGAGGCGGGGATCGCCGGCATCTGCGTCGGGCTCGCGCTCGCCGGCTGGCGGCCGATCGCCGAGATGCAGTTCGACGGGTTCAGCTATCCCGCGCTCGATCAGGTGATCAGCCATCTCGCGAAGTATCGGATGCGGACGCGCGGGCGCGTCGCGATGCCGGTGGTGATCCGGATTCCCTCGTTCGGCGGAATCCGCGGCAAGGAGCACCACGGGGAGAGTCCCGAGACGTACTTCGCGCACACCGCGGGCCTGAAGGTCGTCGTCCCTTCGAGTCCGCTCGACGCATACACCCTGCTGCGCAAGGCGATCGCCGACCCCGACCCGGTCGTGTTCCTTGAGCCCAAGAGTCGCTACTGGACGAAGGAGGAAGGGAACCTGACGATCGAGGGCCCGCCGATCGGGCGCGCTCGGGTGCTCCGGAACGGCGGCGCGTGCGCCCTCGTGGCCTACGGAGCGATGGTGGCCCGGTGCCTGGAGACGGCCGAGAAGCTTGCGCCGGAGGGGATCGAGTGCCGAGTGGTCGATCTTCGATCGCTGGTCCCGCTCGACGTCGACACGATCGCAGCTGCGGCGCGCGAGACCGGCCGCGTGGTCGTCGTCCATGAGGCGCCGAGAACCCTCGGGATGGGCGCGGAGATCGCAGCGAGGATCATGGAGACCGCGTTCGACTACCTCGAGGCTCCGGTCGCGCGCGTGACCGGCTACGACGTCCCGTATCCACCGGCTTCGCTCGAGCACCGCTACCTCCCGAGCGTCGAGCGGATCGCGGCAGCGGTGCGCAAGGCGGTGGCCTACTGATGGCCGAGCGGATCTTCGCGCTTCCCGACCTGGGTGAGGGTCTCGAGGAGGCGGAGGTGGGCGAGTGGCTCGTGGCCGAAGGCGACGAGGTCGCGCTGAACCAGCCGCTTGCCGAGGTGGAGACCGCCAAAGCCGTGGTCGAGATTCCCTCACCGGTGGCCGGACGGGTGGTGCGCCTGCACGCCCAGGCGGGGGCGACCGTGAAGGTGGGCGACCCGCTCGTGACCTTCGAGGTTGCCGGTGCGCCTCCGGTTGCCGGGCCGGCGGGAGATCCGTCCTCCGGCTCCGTCCCGGCGTCCGCGTACCCCTCGCCCGCTGGGGTCGCCGCGACGCCGGCGGTGCGCAGGCTCGCCAAGGACCTCGGGGTCGACCTGTCGAGCGTGCGCGGCTCCGGACCGGGTGGACGGGTCACGCCCGCAGACGTCGAGCGAGCCGCCGCCCGCAGGACCCGCGGGGCCTCGGAGCCGACGGCCTACGAGGCGCTGCCGATCTCGATGGTGCGACGGACGATCGCCGAGAACCTCACGCGGGTCGTGCGCGAGGTTCCGCAGGTCACGACGTTTCGAACCCTCGATTGCAGCGCGCTCGAGGCGCTCCGCGGCGAGCTTGGGGTGAGCCCACTGCCGGTCGTCGTCCGCGCCCTTGCGGAGGTGTGCACCGCGCACCGGCTGTTGAACGCCTCCTACCTACCCGACGAGGGAGAGATCCGGCTCCATCTCGCGGTGAACGTCGGGATCGCCACCGACACGGAGCGCGGGCTCGTCGTCCCGGTCGTTCGCGATGTCGGGGCGCTCGGGATCCGCGAGGTGGCCGCGGAGATCCGCAGACTCGCCACCCTCGCCCGGGAAGCAAGGCTCGCTCCCGCAGACATGGCGGGCGGGACGATCACGGTCACCAACACGGGCAGCTACGGATCGGAGTTCGGCACTCCCATCCTCACGCCCGGCCAGGGCGCGATCCTCGCTCTGGGGGCCATCGAGCAGCGGGCGCTCGTCGTGGGGGGGATGGTGACGGCCCGCCCGGCGTGCACGCTCTCGCTCACGTTCGACCACCGGCTGCTCGACGGCGCGACGGCCGGTCGGGCGTTCGGCGATCTCGTCGCACTCCTCGAGTCGCCCGAGCGACTGGAAGGGCTGCCGCGATGAGGGTCGTCTCCCTCCTGCCGTCGGCGACCGAGATCGTGTACGCCCTCGGCATGGGCGGCGCGCTCGAGGCGGTCACGGACGAGTGCGACTTTCCCCCGGAGGCCACGAGCAAGCCGATCGTCTCCCGGAGCGCGCTTCCCCAAGGCAGGCCGCTGTCCTCGCGGGAGATCGACGAGGTCGTGCGGTCGCGGATGGACGCCCGCCAACCGCTGTACCACCTGGACCGCGGGCTGATCGAGCGCGTTCGCCCGGACGTGATCCTCACCCAGGACCTCTGTCGGGTGTGCGCCGTGCCGGCCGGTGAGGTGCAGCGGGCGCTCCGGGAGATCGGCGCGGACGGCGCGCTCGTGGTCTCGCTCGATCCCCACACGCTCGAGGAGGTGCTCGAGAGCATCGAGACCGTCGGGCGCGTGCTCCGCGTGGAGGATCGAGCGCGGGACCTCGTGCGCTCGCTCCGGGCGCGGGTCGAGGCCGTCCGGTCGACGGCCCTGCGGCTCCCCTCGATCCGTGTGTTCTGCCTCGAGTGGCTCGACCCCCCGTTCGTCGGGGGCCATTGGATCCCCGACATGGTGGAGATCGCCGGTGGGACGAACCTCCTGAACGCCAAGGGACAGCCGTCACGCGTCGTGACCTGGCGCGAGATCCGCGACGCAAACCCGGAGGTCGTGCTGTTCATGCCTTGCGGCTACTACCTCGAGGAGGCCGAGGAGGAGGGGGCGGAGCTGTACCGCAACGCCGAGTTCGTCGAGACCCCGGCCGCGCGCGAGGGCAGCGTGTTCGCGGTCGATGCGACCTCCTTCTTCTCGCGGCCCGGACCCCGGATCGTGGAGGGTCTCGAGATCATGGCCTGGGCCATTCACCCGCACGCGTTTCCCGAACCCGACCCCGGCGTGATCAGCCAGATCGCGCAATAGGTATCCTGCGCGACATGAGGGGTCAGAACTCGGTCACCGCCGCGGATGTCGGCAAGCGCGTCTCCTTCCAGTTCGAGCTGCCGAACGGCTACGTGGGCGAGGCGCTCGGTGTGCTCGAGGGCTACGACCACCCGGCCGAGACCTACCTCGTGCGCACCAAGACCGGCACGCTGGTCCGCGTTCCGGCGCGCGGCGTGCGGTTCGGAAAGCTCGTGCCGCCGGCCCCAACGCAGGAGGCGTCGTGAGCGACGAGCGGCTGCCGACCGCGTTCATCCGCCTCCGCCTGGGCTCGGAGGACGCCCACTACGGAGGGAACCTCGTGGCCGGCGCCAAGCAGCTCGAGATCATCGGAGACCTCATCACCGAGCTCGCGATGCGCTACGACGGCGACGAGGGCCTCTTTCGGGCGTACGAGAGCGTCGAGTTCCTGGCGCCGCTGTACGCGGGGGACTGGATCGAGGCGCGGGGCAGGATGGTGAGCGTCGGCACGACCAGCCGCCGGTGCGAGTTCGAGGTTTGGAAGGTCGGCGGCTCCCGTCCGGACATCTCGGAGTCCGCTGCGGAGTTCCTGGACGAGCCGGTGCTCACATGCCGGGCGGTGGGCACCACCGTCGTGAAGGCCGAGCACCAGCGGTTCCGCCACGATCCGCCGCCAAGCTAGGAGGCCTCCGCGAGCCCGTGGACGACCCCGAGGAGGTCGTCCACGTCGAACGGCTTGGGCACGAAGGCATCCGCCCCAAGCTCGGCGGCCTTCGCGCGATCGCGAAAGCTCGAGCGGGCCGACACCACCACCACACGCGGCCGGTCGGCCGGAGGAAGGTCGCGGAGCTGCTCCAGCACGCTCCAGCCGTCCATGACCGGCATCATGATGTCGAGGAGCACCAGGTTCGGACGGCGCGCACGCACCTCGTCAAGGGCCGCGCGCCCGTCTCGCGCCGCGAACGTGCGGTAGCCCTCGGCCTCCAGGCTGAACTGGAGCATCCAGACCACCTGAGGCTCGTCGTCGACCACCAGCACGCTGGTCGGAGCGCGAGTCTCCATCGCACGGACGAGGGTACGCGGGGCCGGTCGGCCCGAGGAATCGGCCGCCTTACCGTTTTTCGGGTACCGGACGGAGTCCCCCGGGCCGCGTCTCCAGACTCGACGCGGACGAGGTTCGCATGGCCCGTCCTCGGCAGCCGGGAGGTTCGATCGTGCCCGACGAGGCCGCGGCGGATCAGCGGTGAACCACCCCGTGCCCGGCCACCACACGCCCGATGCGAAACGCCTCGGTCCCGCCCGCAGATGCCCGCTCGACCACGAGATCCGCGTGCTCGGGAGCCACCACCAGCGCCATTCCGATCCCCATGTTGAACGTGCGCCGCATGTCCGACGCGGAGAGATCGCCGGCCTGGCGAACGAGGTCGAAGATGGGGGGCACCGGCCACGTTCCCCAGTCGACCCAAGCCCCCAAACCCTCCGGGAGGCACCGTGGGAGGTTCTCGTCGATCCCCCCGCCCGTGATATGTGCCGCCGCACTCACGAGCTCGTCGCGAGCCAGCCCGACCACGAGCGGCGCGTAGATCGCGGTGGGCTCGAGGAGCTCGTCCACGAGCGGCCGTCCGATTCCCGGCGGCTCGTCCTGGAGCCCGTACCCCGCCCGGTCGAGGAGCACCGCCCGGACCAGCGCGTAGCCGTTGGAATGCAGCCCGCTCGAGGCGAGCCCCACGAGAACGTCCCCTTCGCGCACTCGAGCCGGACCGAGGATCCGCGCCTCGTCCACGATGCCGACGCAGAACCCCGCGAGGTCGAACCGCCCGGCCTCCATCGTGCCGGGGTGCTCGGCCGTCTCGCCGCCGAGGAGCGCGCAGCCGGCCCGGCGGCACCCCTCGGCCACCCCGCGGACGACCGCAGCCACCTCCTCCGGGACCACCCTGCCGGTGGCGAGATAGTCCAGGAACAGCAGCGGCTCCGCACCGGTGCAGGCGACGTCGTCCGCGCACATCGCCACGAGGTCGATTCCGACCGTGTCGAGCCGCCCCGCGAGGCGCGCCACCTCGAGCTTGGTCCCCACCCCGTCGGTCGCCGCTGCCAGGCAGCGGCCCCCGCCGATGCGGAACAGGCCGGCGAACCCTCCGACCCCCTCGACGACCTCCGGACGAACGGCGTTGCCGGCCACGTCGCGGATCAGCTCGACCGCGCGCGCGGCCGCCTCGAGATCCACTCCGGCCCGACGGTAGGCCTCGCTCACGGATGGCTCACGACTTTGCCGGGTGCTCGAGGAGGAACTTGCCGGCGTGCTCGGGGATCCGGATCGGATACTCGCCGTCGAAGCAGGCCCGGCAGAGCTCCGCCTTCGGCGTCCCCGTGGCCTGAACCATGCCTTCCATCGACAGGTACCCGAGGGAATCGGCACCGACGAAGGCCCGGACCTCCTCGACGTCGAGGTCCGAGGCGACGAGCTCCTGTTTGGTCGACATGTCGATTCCATAGAAGCACGGCCACGCGATGGGCGGACAGGTGATCCGTGTGTGGACCTCCGTCGCGCCGGCCTCCCGAAGCGCCTGGACGATCTGCCGCGTAGTCGTACCTCGGACGATCGAGTCGTCGATCACGACCAGGCGTCGTCCTCGGATCGCGTCCGGGATCGGGTTCAGCTTGAGCTTCACCCCCCGCTCTCGAAGCGACTGCGACGGCTGGATGAACGTTCGACCGACGTACCGGTTCTTCATCAGGCCCTCGCCGTAGGGGATCCCCGAGACCTCGGCGTAGCCCTGCGCCGCGGAGTGCCCCGTATCGGGGACCGGGATGACGAGGTCCGCGCGCGCCGGCGCCTCGACGGCGAGCAGACGCCCGAGCTCGCGACGGACCTCGTGGACGGTCCTGCCTTGGAGCCGGGAATCGGCCCTGGCCAGGTACACGTACTCGAACACGCACAGCGCCCTGCGGGGGCTCTTCGCGAATCGCTCCGAGCGCAACCCGCGGTCGTCGATCCGGATCAGCTCGCCGGGCTCGACGTCACGGACGAAGGTCGCTCCGACGATGTCGAGGGCACACGTCTCGGAGGCAACGCAGAAACCGTTCGGGAGGCGGCCGATGGACAGCGGCCGGAGCCCGTGCGGGTCGCGGGCGGCGAACACGCTTCGCTCGTCCATCATCACGAAGCTGAACGCGCCCTCGAGCGTCGGAAGGACCTCGAGCGCCGCCTCCCGGAGGCCCGCCTCCAGCCGTCGCGAGAGCAGCGTGGCAACGAGATCGGAGTCGGTCGTCGCGTCGCCGGGAACTCGGCCGACGCGGTCGGCGAGCTCGGCCGTGTTCACCAGGTTCCCGTTGTGGCCCAGGGCGAGCGACCGATGACCGTCGGTCTTGAAGGCAGGTTGGGCGTTCTCCCAGGTGGTCGACCCCGTCGTCGAGTAGCGCGTGTGCCCGATGCCCAGGTCTCCCTGCAGCGTGGCCAGGGTCGCCTCGTTGAACACTTGGGAGACGAGACCGAGCTCCTTGTACACCAGGAGGTTCTGGCCATCGGAGACCGCCATGCCGGCCGACTCCTGACCGCGGTGCTGGAGCGCGAACAGCCCGAAGTAGGTGAGGCGGGCGACCTCCTCTCCGGGCGCCCAAACCCCGAACAGGCCGCACGCTTCTCGAGGACTCTCCGCTCCCACCGGTCCGCCGATCGTAGCACCCGGTCGTCAGCGAGCGACCACGCGGACGCGCTGGACGGCGTTGTTCCGGTAGCCCCCCACGTTCCACCGCGGGTGGAGGGGTTGGACGGCTCCGCTCTCGTCGGTGGCGCGGCACAGCAGCTCGAACTCGCCCTGCGGCGCGTCCCACTCGAAGCGCCACCCCCGCCAAGCGAACGCGCCGACCGCGGCCTCGAGCGTGGCCTCGTGCCAGCCCCACCCGCCGTCCCAGCTCACCTCGACCTTCGTGACGGCGCCCAGTCCCGACCAGGCCCGGCCGTGCAGCACGACCCGTCCGCTCTCGACATACCGAATGCGCGTCATGAAGTCGGGGATTCCGGGCGGAATCATCAGGCTCCGGGGCAACACACGCGTGACCGGCTCTCCGGGCTCGTCCGGCTCGGTCCGCACCCGGTAGCCGCGGGCCTGCTGGTAGCCCTCGAACGGCTCGGTGAGCACCGTGAGCGTGCGCAACCACTTCACGTGCGCCATCCCGTACCACCCGGGGACGACCAGCCGGAGCGGGAACCCGTGCTGCGGTGGCAGCGGGGCGCCGTTCATCTCGTATGCGAGCAGGACCTCGGGCCGAAGGGCCTCCGCAAGCGGCAGACTGCGGGCGTAGTCCTGCTCCTCGCCTCCCTCGATCCCGCGGTCCGCGCCCGTGAACAGCACCTCCACCGCCCCGCCGGTCGGTCCGGCCTCCTCGAGGACACCGGCGAGGGAGGTGCCCGTCCACTCGGCCGTGCCCACCGCTTCGAGCAACCATGGTTGGCTGATCGGACGGGGCTCCAGGAGCGCGCGGCCGTTGCCCGCGCATTCAAGGGTGACCGGGATCGTCGTCCTCGGCCGCGAGCGCAGATCCTCGAGCGAGAGAAGGAGCGGAGAGCGGACGGCGCCACCGACCTCCAGGCGCCAGGCCGGCTGTGCGTCGGGGACGTCGTAATGGATCAGCACGTAGTGGAGTCCGGCCGGGGTCAGGTCGTATCGAAGCGCCTCGAGCGGCATCCCGTGGTTGCGTGTGGCGAGCTGCAGCTCGTCCGCACCGATCCCCTGCTCCACCTCCCCCACCCGCGCCTCCGTTCGATCGCCCCGCCAGGGGAAGCTGGGAGTGAGCCCGAGTCTAGCCCCCGTCGAGCGCGCGTGTGGCGATGATCACACCGACTCCCCGAGAAGCCGGGGAATGGCCTCCTCGTACGTCGCCCGCGCCTCGTCCACACTCACCTCGAACAGCCCGTCGAATACCATCCTCGGCCCGCCGGTCTCGCCCAGGCGCGACCAGGCGACGCCGTGGCCTGCGGCGAGTGCCTCGAGCGACGACGCGCGATCCGGGCGCACGGCCACCACGGCTCGAGAGGCAGATTCCGCGAACATGCCCACGTACCAGGGCAGGTCTCCGGGCAGGGAGACGGCGAACCCCGTGTTACCGGCAATCGCGCATTCGGCCAGAGCGACGGCAACACCTCCGTCCGAGCAGTCGTGCGAGGCCGCCAGGAGATCTTCCCGGGCGGCCTCGACGAGGACCCGGTGCAACGCCGCCTCACGCTCGAGATCGAGCGTCGGAGGCCGGCCGGCGACCCGCCCGAGCACGACCTCGGCGAACTCGGAGCCTCCGAGCTCGGGGTGGGTCTCACCGAGCAGGTAGATCTCGAGGCCGGGCTCCGAAAACTCGGGTCGCACGAGCAGGCGGTAGTCCTCGATCAGGCCGAGCATCCCGACCACGGTGGTCGGCCAGATCGCGGAGTTGCCGGATTCGTTGTAGAAGCTGACGTTGCCCCCCGTGACCGGAGTCCCGAGCGCCCGGCACGCATCGGCCATGCCGCGGATCGACTCCACGAACTCCCACATGACCTCGGGCCGTTCCGGGTTTCCGAAATTCAAGCAGTTGGTGATCGCAAGCGGCGTGGCTCCCACGGTCGCGACGTTGCGGGCGGCCTCGGCGACCGCATGAGCGGCGCCGAGGTACGGGTCCAGGTGACCGAACCTCCCGTTGCCGTCGGTGGCGAGCGCAAGGGCCTTCATGGTCCCCTCGATGCGCACGACGGCGGCGTCCGCGCCGGGCCGGACGACGGTCCCACCCTGGACGAGGTGGTCGTACTGCTCCCAGACCCACCGCTTGGAGGCGATGTTCGGCGAGCCGAGGACCGCGAGCAGCGCGTCCCCCGGCGCCACGGTCACGGTCTCGAACGTCGGATCCTCGCCCCGGGCGCCGTCGGAGCCCGACGGCGGAGACAGGGGACGGTCGTAGACGGGCCCCTCGTCGGCAAGCGAGCGCGCCGGGACGGTGGCGACGGTGTCCTCCCCAACCACCACACGCAGCGTGGACCCCGGCACCAGCCTGCCGATCACGGTCGCCGGCAGCCCCCACCGCTCACACACGGCGAGCACGTCCTCCAGACGCTCGGGCCGAGCGATCGCGAGCATCCGTTCCTGGGACTCGCTCGTCAGGATCTCGAAGGGTTCGAGCCCCCGCTCGCGGAGGGGGACCGAGTCGAGCCGGAGCTCCGCCCCCAGTTGGGCCCGAGACGCCGACTCGCTCACGGCGCACGTGATCCCGGCCCCCCCGAGGTCCTGAAGCCCTTCGAGCAGGTCGCGCTCGACGAGCTCCAGACACGTCTCGATCAACAGCTTCTCGGCGAACGGGTCGCCGATCTGCACGCTCGGGCGGCTCTCGGTTGCGTCCTCCTCGAGCGTGCGCGAGGCGAGCACCGATACCCCGCCGATCCCGTCCCGTCCCGTCGCCGCCCCGATCAGCACGAGCAGCGAGCCCTCGTGCACCTCTCGGGCCGAGGTCACCAGACGATTCGCGGGAGCGATGCCCACGCACATCACGTTCACCACCGGGTTCGAGGAGTGCGGTGCGGCGAAGCGCACCTCGCCACCCACCGTCGGCACCCCGATGCAGTTGCCGTATCCGCCGATCCCGGCCACGACCCCGCCGAACAGCCAGCGGTTCCGCTCTTCGGTCAGCGGTCCGAACATGAGCGGATCGAGGAGCGCGATCGGCCGCGCCCCCATCGCGAGGACATCGCGCACGATGCCGCCCACACCCGTCGCCGCCCCCTGGTAGGGCTCGATCGCCGAGGGGTGTGAGTGGGACTCCATCTTGAACACGACGGCCAGCCCATCCCCGATGTCGACGGCACCGGCGTCCTGGCCGGGCCCCACGATCACGCGCGGACCCTGGGTGGGAAGCGTTCGAAGGTGGATCTTCGAGCTCTTGTAGGAGCAGTGCTCCGACCACATCACGCTGTACATCGCGAGCTCGTTTCGGTTCGGCTCCCGGCCGAGCGTCGCCCGGATGGCCTCGAGCTCGTCGTCCGTGAGACCGAGCGCTCGATGCAGCGGCTGCTCCATCGCGCCTAGACCCGCGCGAGGGCGTACGAAAGGAAGGACGCGAGCATAGGCTGGCCCCCGGTCGGTCCCACATCCGGATCGACCGCGTGCTCGGGATGGGGCATGAGCCCGACCACGTTGCCGGTCGCGTTCCGAACGCCGGCGATCGCATCACGGCTTCCGTTCACGTTGCACGCCTCGTCGAGCGTGCCGTCGGGGCTGCAATAGCGCAGGACGACGAGCCCCTCCGCCTCGACGCGCGCGAGCTCCTCCTCCGTCGTCACGAACTGCCCTTCGCCGTGCTTGACGGGGACGGACAGCACCTCGCCGGGAACCAGCCCGGTCGTGATCGGCGACAACGAGGTCTCGACCCGGACGTGGATGAACCGGCAGACGAAGCGGAGCTGCCGGTTCCGGATGAGCGCCCCCGGCAGCATCCCCGCCTCGCAGAGGATCTGGAAACCGTTGCAGATGCCGAGGACCGGCCCGCCTCGGTCGGCGAACCGCCGGACCTCCTCCATGATCGGCGCGAACCGCGCGATCGCACCCGTCCGCAGATAGTCCCCGTAGGAGAAGCCGCCGGGCAGGATGATCGCGTCGACTCCACCGAGCTCGCGGTCGCCGTGCCAGAGCGGGACCCCCACGCCCCCCATCGAACGCACGGCGCGGACCGCGTCGCGGTCGTCGAGCGACCCCGGGAACGTGATCACGCCCACTCGAGGACGCCCGTTCATGCTCCTCCGGTCGCTGCGCCGCTCGGCGCCCGGAGCTCGACCGAGAAGACCTCGATCACCGGGTTGGAGAGCAACCGCGAGGCCATCTCGTTCACCTGCGCGGCGGCCGCACGCTCATCGGGCGCTTCCAGCTCGAACTCGATCTGTTTGCCAACTCGGACGTTCGAGACGTTCCGCCAGCCCATCGCCGGGAGCGCGCCCTCGACGGCCTTGCCCTGCGGATCGAGCAGCCCCGGCTTGAGCCGAACGACGACCCGCGCCTCGAATCTCACGCGAGCTCCCTCCGGAGTCGCTCGAGGTCGACGGCACACCGCTCCCAGTCCTGCTCGCTCACGATGCCCATGCGGTGACGGTAGTGGTCGAACCTCTCTCCCGTGATCCGCTCGTAGGCCTCCCGATAGGCCCGGGCGGTGCGAGCGATCACCTCGGCCGGCAGCCGCGGTGGCGGAGGCTCGTGGTCCCACCCACTCGCGTCCAGCCAGTCCCGGACGAGCTGTTTGTCGAACGACGGCTGCGACCGCCCCGGAACGTACCCGTCGGCGGGCCAGAACCGTGAGGAGTCGGGGGTGAGCACCTCATCGATCAAGATCAACTCGCCGTCCGCGAAGCCGAACTCGAACTTGGTGTCGGCCACGATGATGCCGCGCTCGAGCGCGACCTCTGCGCCGCGCTCGTAGAGGGCGATCGTGAGCTCCCGCAGGCGCTCGGCCAGGCCCCGGCCGATCAGGTCGACCGTCTCCTCGAACGTGAGGGGCAGGTCGTGACCGGTCGCGGCCTTGGTGGTGGGCGTGAAGATGGGCTCCGGCAGGCGGTCGGACTCGACCAGACCGGCCGGCAGCGGGACCCCGCAGACGTGCCCCTCCGTCAGGTACTGCTTGAGCCCCGATCCCGTGAGGTAGCCGCGCGCCACGCACTCGACCGGGATCACCTCGGCCCGCCTCACCAGCATCGCCCGGCCCGCGAGCGACGGCTCGCTCCGAAACGGCTCCGGGAAGTCCCGCCGATCGGCCGAGACCAGGTGGTTCGACACGATGTCCCGCGTCCGTTCGAACCAGTGCAGCGAGAGGCCGGTCAGAACTCGTCCCTTGTCCGGGATCGGGTCGGGGAGCACCACGTCGAAGGCCGAGATTCGGTCGCTCGCCACAAGGAGCAGGTGCTCTCCGGCCTCGTAGATGTCGCGGACCTTGCCCTGCCCGCGCAGCCTCGCGGTCTCGCTCATGCGCCCTCACCCACGGGGAGCTTGGCGAGTCGGTCGAAGACCACGTCGAGATGACGAAGGGAGCGAGCCGGATCGAAGAGATCGTCGAGTTCCGCCCGTGGAAGCAATCGAGCGACATCCGGGTCGGACGCCAGTCGCTCGCGAAAGCTCACTCCCTCGTCCCACGCCGCCGCGGCCGCGGACTGGACGATGCGGTAGGCCTCTTCACGGGCCATGCCGCGATCGACCAGCGCGAGCAGCACCGACTGCGAGTACACGAGTCCGCCTCCGAGGTCGAGGTTCTCCCGCATTCGCTCCGGGAACACACGCAATCCCTCCATCACCTCCGTGAAGTCCTTCAGCATGAAGTCGAGGGCCGACGTCGAGTCCGGGAGGATGACTCGCTCGGCGGACGAGTGCGAGATGTCCCGCTCGTGCCAGAGCGCCACGTTCTCGAGCCCGGCCTGCACAGCGGCGCGGACGACCCTCGCCAGACCGGTGATGCGCTCGCACAGAACCGGGTTCCGCTTGTGGGGCATCGCGCTCGAGCCTTTCTGGCCTTCGGCGAACGGCTCCTGCACCTCGCGCACCTCAGTGCGCGCGAGGTGACGGATCTCCGTCGCGAACCGGTCGAGCGAGGAGGCCAGGACGGCCAGGGCGGCGAGGTACTCAGCGTGACGGTCTCGCTGGAGGATCTGCGTCGAGGCCTCCGCCGGGTGCAGCCCGAGGCGGGCACACACCTCCTCCTCGATCCGCGGGTCGAGCTGAGCGTACGTTCCCACGGCCCCCGAGACTTTGCCGACGCTGACGATCTCGCGGGCTCGACGGAGGCGGTCGCGATCCCGGTCGAGCTCGAATGCCCACACCGCGAGCTTGTGCCCGAAGGTCGTCGGCTCGGCGTGCACGCCGTGCGTCCGGCCGACCATCGGCGTGTCGCGGTACCGGAGCGCCGCCTCCTTGACCACGCCGAGGAGTCGCTCCAGGCGTCCGAGCAGCAGGTCGGCCGCGTCCCGCAGCTGGAGGGCGAGCGCGGTGTCGAGCACGTCCGACGACGTCATGCCGAAGTGGACCCACCGGCCGGCGAACCCGACGGACTCGGCCACGCACTGAACGAAGGCGGCCACGTCATGGTGGGTCACCCGCTCGAGCTCTCGCACACGCTCGACACTGAACGACGCTCGTTCGCGGATCTCGCGGGCGTCGCTCTCGGGCACCCTTCCCAGGCGCGCCCACGCCTCGACCGCGAGGATCTCGATCTCGAGCCAGTGCCGGAACCGGGCCTCGTCCGACCAGATCGCGGCCATCTCCGGAAGGGTGTAGCGAGGGATCACCGACCCGACCCTCCGAGGCGCTCGACACGGAAGCTCACAGTCGAAGGCCCTCCGCCAGGTCGTCCTTGAACTTCCACAGGCGCGCCTGCACGTCGGGGTCGGCCACCCCCACGATCTCGGCAGCAAGGATCGCCGCGTTCACGGCCGCGTCGACGCCGACGGTGGCCACGGGCACGCCGCTCGGCATCTGAGCGGTCACGTACAGCGCCTGCTCCCCGCCCATCTGCTCGGAGGCGACCGGCACCCCGACGACCGGGAGGATGGTCCTGGCCGCCGCCGCCGACGCCAGGTGACCGGAGATGCCGGTGGTGCACACCAGGACCTTCAGCCCGCGCTCGAACGCCGTGCGCGTGTACTCGTCGACGGCGTCGGGGTTTCGGGCAGCCGACACCACGCGCACCTCGTGGGGAACCCCGAGCTTTTCCAGGATCGCCGTGGCCTGCTGCATGACCGAGAGCTCGGCGGGCGAAGCGACCAGGACCCCGACGACCGGTGTCTGATCGCTCATCACCCCTCCTGCGCAACCCGTTCCGCGATGTCCCGGCGGTACTGCATTCCCTCGAAGGAGATGCGGGAACAGCCCTCGTAGGCCCTGGCCCTCGCCTCCGCCGCGGTCGCGCCGAGCGCGCTCACGGCCAGCACCCGTCCCCCCGCGGTGACCACTCTACCCTCTTGCTCGACCGTCCCGGCGTGGAACACCAGAACACCCTCGACGGCCTCGGCCTCCTCGAGGCCGTGGATCTCCATGCCGGTTCGATACTCGCCCGGGTACCCGCCCGACGCGATGACGACCGTCACGCAGGCTTCGGGCGAGAACATGGCCCGGTAGCTCGACAGGTTCCCCTCGACGCAGGCGAGCAGCAGCTCGCCAAGATCGGAGCGAAGGCGCGGCACGATCACCTGGGTCTCGGGATCCCCGAACCGGCAGTTGAACTCCAGCACCTTCGGTCCCTCCTCGGTCAGCATGAGCCCTGCGTAGAGCACCCCCCGATACCGAACGCCCTCCGACCCCATGGCCCGGACCGCTCGCTCGAGAACCTCGTCCCAGATCCGAGCGGCGGTCGTCTCGTCCACATAGGACACGGGGGAGCACGCTCCCATCCCCCCGGTGTTGGGGCCGGTGTCGCCCTCTCCGATCCGTTTGAAGTCCTGCGCCATCACGAGCGGCAGGACCTCCCGCCCGTCGGTGAGCGCGAACGCGGAGACCTCGCGGCCCGTCAGGTGCTCCTCCACCACCACGGTCGCCCCCGCCTCCCCGAAGACCCGATCGACCAGACAGGCGCGGATGGCGGCCATCGCGCCGGCGCGATCCTCGGCGATCACGACCCCTTTGCCGGCGGCGAGCCCGTCCGCCTTGATGACGTACGGCGGCTCGAGGGAGTCCAGATACTCCATGGCGGGCCCCACCTCGCTGAACGCGCCCGACCGGGCCGCCGGGATGCCGTAGCGCTCGCAGAGCTCCTTCGTCCATGCCTTCGAGCCCTCGATCCGCGCGGCCTCTCGGTTCGGACCGAACACGCGCCGACCCACGAGGTCGAGCTCGTCGACGAGGCCGGCGACGAGGGGGCCCTCCGGCCCGACGATGGTGAGATCGATGTTCTCGCGCTCGACGAGGTCGACGATGCCGGGAAGGTCGTCGGGCGCCAGCGGGACGCAGGTGGCCTCGCGCGCGATGCCGGCGTTGCCCGGCGCCGCGAACAGCCGGTCGACCGTGGGGTTCTGCGCGAGCTTCCACACGAGGGCGTGCTCGCGCCCTCCGCCGCCGACCACCAGGATCCTCATGACACCAAGAGGCTCTGCTCGCGAGCCGGACCGACCGAGACGGCGCGGATCGGGACCCCCACGAGCGACTGCAGACGCTCGACGTAGGCGCGGGCCGCCGAGGGTAGGTCCTGGTACCTGCTGGCGGCGCCGATCTCCTCCGACCAGCCCTCGAGCTCCTCGTAGACCGGCTCCGCCCGGTGGAAGAGGGACTGATGCGGAGGGACGTCGTCGAACAGCTCCCCATCGGCTCGGTAGCCGGTGCATACGCGGACCCTGGGGAATCCGGACAGGACGTCGAGCTTGGTCAAGAAGAGCTCCGTGAGGCCGTTCAGGCGGCTCGCGTACCGAACGATCACAGCGTCGAACCAGCCGCAACGCCGCTTGCGGCCGGTCGTCGTACCGAACTCCCGACCGCGCTCACCCATGCGGTCGCCGTCCGGCCCCACGTCCTCGGTCGGGAAGGGACCGGCGCCCACGCGGGTCACGTAGGCCTTGGCGATGCCGACGACACGCTCGACCTCGCGCGGGCCGATCCCGGCGGACGCGAGCGCATACCCCGCGACGGGATTCGACGAGGTCACGAACGGGTAGGTGCCGTGATCGAGGTCGAGCAGGGTACCCTGTGCCCCCTCGAGCAGGACGTTCCGTCCGGCGCGCAGGGCCTCGTGCAGAAGTCTCGACGTGTCGGCAACGTGCGGTCGGAGTCGTTCCGCGTAGCCCCGATAAGCCTCCACGATCCCGTCCGCCTCGAGCGGCAGCCGCCCGTAGACCTTGGTCAGGACGAGGTTCTTCTCCCTCAGCGCGACCTCGAGCTTCTCGCGGAAGATCTTGGGGTCGAAGAGATCCTGCATTCGGATGCCGATCCGGGCAGCCTTGTCCGCGTACGCGGGGCCGATCCCCCGCTTCGTGGTGCCCAGCGCGTTCTTGCCGAGGAACCGCTCCGTGACCTTCTCGAGCTCGAGGTGGTACGGCATGATGAGGTGCGCGTTGCCGGACACCACCAACCGGGACACGTCGATCCCGAGCCCGTGGAGCGTGTCCATCTCCTCGATCAGCACGCGGGGATCCACGACGACCCCGTCGGCGATCACCGAGGTGATGTGCGGGTACAGGATGCCCGAGGGCACGAGATGGAGCTTGAGGATCTTTCCCTCGGCCACGACGGTGTGACCCGCGTTGTTTCCCCCCTGGTAGCGGACGACGAAGTCCATCTCGGAGGCCAGCTCGTCGACCGCTTTCCCCTTGCCCTCGTCGCCCCACTGGGTCCCGATGACGATCGTGGCCGCCATGACGGCCTCAGTCTATCCGGGGACGCAGCGCCTCTCGTCGGGCCCGGGACCCAGACGACTTCGCCTACGCGCGTTCGAGCCGAAACCGGAGCTGCACGTGTGTGTGGTACTCCTTGATCTTGTTGTCCTCGATCACCGCCGAGGTTCCCAGGATGTCCATCCCCTCGATGTGCCGGATCGTCTTGGCTGCCTCGTCGAGCGCCTGCTGCGCGGCGTCGTGCCACGAGTGCTCCGAGACCCCGACGACGTCGATCGTCTTGATCACCGCCATGCCGTCCCCCTCTAGCCCCTTTCGTAGACCTCGATGAACCGCCGGTAGTTGGCCGCGATCTGCCTGGCCGCATCGTCCCGCTTGGTCCGTCCGTCCACGTACGCCTTGAGCGGATCCCACCAGATCGATCGCCCGATCGCGAAGCCGATGTAACCGGGGACGCCACGACCCATGCGAAGCCAGTGATCGACCTGCTCGTCGGGCGCGGCCCGTCCGAGCACCACGCAGGCCACCCGGTCGCGACCTCCGGCGCGAGTCTGCTCGGCGATGGCCTCGCAGTCCTGCCGGCGGTCGATGCCCTCGATCTTCCAGATGTCCGGCTCGACCCCGGCCTGCTGCAGCTCGGCAATCGCGTCCCGCATGAGCCCGGGACGCACCTCGACATCGTACTTGGCCTCATCGCCTCCTACCGCCTCGAGCTGAGCCGGCTCGGCCGGAACGAGCAGCTCGAACAAGAACTTCCGCCCCCGCTGGTGCAGCCAGTCGGACAGGCGCTTCAGACGCTCGGTCTGGCGAGCGTTCAGCTGCGCATCGCCCCCTGGGTTGTAGCGGACGAGCACCTTCGCGAAGGTCGGATCGAACTCCTCGATGTGCGTGCCGAAGTCCTCCCCGTACTCGAAGTCGAACTCATCTTGCCCACTCTTCTCGACCGGCATCGCGAACGTCATCCCGTCCGCCTTGGCCTTGCGCGCGATGTCGGCTCCGAACTGCTCGTCGACGAGAGCCCCGGCCGCTTCACGAGGCACGCCCTCGTCGAGCGCGTGCAGCAGTCCCTCGAAGATCACCGTCTTGGCGTCGGAGATGCGTGCCGCCTCCTCGGGGGTGGGCTGACCGGTCACCCCGAAGAACTTCTTCTGGAACGACCCACGGTGATCGAACGCCAGGATGTAGAGCGGCTTGTCGTATCCGAGATCCATCCCGCCTCCTTCCTCACGCGAGCTCGAACGGGTGGGTGGGCTCCATCGTCCGAACCTCGACGGGTGCGGCCTCCCGTGCGAATCGCTCGGCGAACGAGGGAGAGCCCACGACGAACCCGTAGTGCAGCGGAACGGCAAGGCTCGGCTTCATCACCTTCACCAGGCCCCCCGCCTCCTCCGGCCCCATGGTGTACGGATCGCCGCCGATGCAGACCATCGCCACGTCCGCGCGCACGGCGTCGAGCTCGGGAACGTGATCCGTGTCGCCCGAGTGATAGTAGGCGGCCCCACCGAGCTCGAGCACGTAGCCGACCCAGTTGTTGGCCCTCGGGTGGGCCTCCAGCCGGCGCTCGACCACGTTGTACGCGGGCACGGCCGTGTACCTCACTCCGGCGGCCTCGCCCGAGTCCCCCGGCGCCACGGCCGTGACCTCACCGGAAAGCTCCTTCGCCACGTCGCGCGGCGCCACGATCCGGGTCGAGGGGGTGCGGAGCCGCTCGATCTCCTCCGGTTGGAAGTGATCGGCATGCGCGTGGGTGATGAAGATGACGTCCGCCGGCCCGTCCGACTCGGCGGTTCCCCACGGGTCGATGAACACGGTGAGCCCGTCTCCCCGGAAGCGCAGTGCTGATTGCCGGAACCACGTGAACCCCTCGAGCACGACAACCCCCTCGGGTCGAACAACCGACCAGTAGTGTGGCAAATCGGCGCGCTCGCGCGCGAGCCCGGAGCCAGTCCCCGGAAGCTGAGCCGCCGGCCCGCGGTGTACTAGCTCCCGGCCGGGGGCGCGGGAGGCGGGGGAACGTCGGGCGCCTCCCCGGGCGCTGTGGGCGCCGGGCCCGACCCCGGTGCCCCGAACGACACCGACGGCGTCCCGGGGGCGAAGCTCACCTGTGGGGGTCCGGCCTCCCGAATCGTCTCCGGGATCTCGAAGAACTCAGCCTCCCTGAAGCGGAACATCGAGGCGATCAGGTTGGAGGGGAACGACTGGACCCGCCGGTTGAAGTCGCGGACGTTGCCGTTGTAGAAGCGCCGCGCCGTCTGCAGCCGATCCTCGGTGTTCGCCAGCTCCTGCTGGAGCGCGAGGAAGTTCTGGTTGGCCTTCAGCTCCGGGTAGTTCTCCGCGACGGCGAAAAGCTGGCGGAGAGCGGCGACGAACGGGCCCTCCGCCGCTGCTTGCTGTGCCGGCGTTCCGGTCGCGGCCGCCGCGGCCGACCGCGTGCGAGCGACCTCCTCGAACACTTCGCGCTCGTGCGCCGCGTAGCCCTTGACCGTCTCGACGAGGTTCGGGATCAGGTCGTACCGGCGCCGAAGCTCGGTGTCGATGTTCGCCCACGAGTCGTTGATCAGCTGGCGACCCGAGACGAAGCGGTTGTAGGAGACGACGGCCATGATGGCGACGAGCACCAGCACGCCGAGGACGATCCAAAGGGCGATCATGACGGGTCCTTTCCTGCGGACGCCTTGGACATCAGCCTACCGGTTGCTTGCCGGGGCCGTACAGCTCGTACACGACCCGGGGAACCTGGTCGCGGAACTGCTTCAGGGTTCCAAGCAGCGGGATGAGATCGGTCGGTTTGCGCCGCTTGCTGAAGCAGAGCAGCCATCGCCCCGATACTTCGAACTGAAAGGCCCGGTCCACCTCGAGGAGGTAGGCCATCATCCGTGCGTCGATGAAGTCGTACGCGAACTTCCGATCCTTGCACTTGACGTTGAACGCGCGGTTGAAGCCCTCGGACTCGAACTCGATGTCGTGCAGACCCAGGTGGTCGGCCAGGCGCGTGAACACGTTCTCGCGGTCGATCGTAAGGTGCGAGCAGAAGGCCTCGATCTCCGTGACGGCGCACGAGAAGCGATAGTAGGTCTTGGTCCGATTCCCCTTCGAGTCGGTCGACTCCTCGTAGTACCAGTAGTCGAACTCCCTCACCGGCACCGACTGCCACGTGCCCCAGAGCACGTTCTCCGTGCCGCGACCGTCGCCTTTGGAGAGCAATCCGAAGGGCAGCCCAAGGCAACCCAGGGTGTCGGTCGGCGAGTACTCGAGGCCGAGCTGCCGGGCCATGGTGGCGAGCTCCTGGCGCCGCTTCTGCTTCAGGTAGTAGGAGAAGAACGCGCCGCCGGCCGCGAGCAGGACGATCAGGACGATCAGAAGGAGCACCATGCACGAGCTATCGGAACACCGCCTCCCGCTCTGAAGCAAGCACCTCAGGAGGTTCTACCGGTCCCCCCGCCGACCAAGATCGCCGCGCCGAGGGCGATCAGCATGGCAGGAAGCAGGTAGCGGGCACGCAGGTCCCACACGCCCAGCCGGTCGAGCAAGAAGGCAACTCCAGCCAGCACGAAGAACACCCCGAACGCGACGGCGGTGCGGTTCACTGCTCCACGCTCAGCCATGCCGAACCTCCACCTGCCCGATCCCGACAGAGAGGTCGAACGAGAAGATGATCGAGGAATCTGACGGTGCGAGCGACTCGGAGGCGATGTCCACATCGATGCCCGAGTCGCTGCGCCCGAAGATCGTCACGTCGCCCACGCCCGCGTGACCCCTTACGTCGACGAGCGTGCCGGAGGGAACGACGACCAGGAGCTTCCCGATGCCGACCCGGGCGACCAGGCGCTTCGGCACCGGCCCGTACCCGCTGAGCCGAGACAGATCGATCGTGAGCTGCCCGATCGCCAGGTGGTACTCGGCATGCACTCGGTCGAAGGTCATCGGGCGCTCGACGCGGTCGCCGACACCCCCTTCCAGCGGGACCTCCACCACCGTGGCGATCGTGAGGATCGCCGTGAGCACGAGCCCCACGGCGATCAGGCCGCCCTGGCCCCGCGCCGAGCGCAAGCCGGCAGCGAGGAGCCCCACGCCGATCGCGATCAGCGCGCCGGGAAGGATCACCTTCCAGCCGCCCGACGCCACGTCGAGCGCGCGCAGCAAGGCCCCCACCCCGATCGCGACGATCACGAGGCCCAGTACCAGTCTGCCGACGTGGAAGCGCTCGGGCGGCGGAGCCGGGGGCGGAGGTGGAGGCGCCGGGAGGTCGCTCATCGGCGGGAGGAGGCCTGGACGATCACGGCAACCCCGAGTGCGATCAGGGCGAGTGGCCAGAAGTACTTCCCGATCTGCGGTATCGAGACTCCCAGCAGCAAGACGACCCCGATCGCCACGAGCGCGCCGCCGAAGATCAGCCTCGCCGACTCACCGCTCGTCGGCCGCGGGCCGGTCACAGGCTGCCCGGGCTGCTCCTCGGGCATCACGATCCACGCAATCAGGTACAGGAGGACGCCCCCGCCCCCCGCGAGCGCAAGCACGACGAAGGCGATCCGGATCAGCACGGGGTCGACACCGAGGTAGTGCCCGATGCCTCCGCACACACCGGCGATTACCCGGTCGTCGCGACTGCGCCGCAAGAGCCGAGGGGCTTCCCCACCGGAGGTCGGGGAACCGGCCATGAACCACACCCTAGTGTGGCCCAGCGCGGGACAGCAACTTCGGTCGACCGTGCCTCCGGGACCGGGCGCTCACACGGTGGCATTCGCGGCACGGAACTCGAGTCCAGCATCGCCCGCGTCGACCTCGACGGTATCGCCTTCCCGGATCTCGCCCGACAGGATCTTGGTGGCGAGGGCGTTCTGAACCTCCCGTTGGATCACCCGCTTCAAGGGTCGCGCACCGAACGCAGGCTCGTATCCACGCTCGGCGAGGTACCTGCGGGCGGCGGGGGTCAGATGGATTCGCAGCTTACGGGCCTCGAGTCGCCGCTCGAGCAACCGAACCTGGATGTCGACGATCTTCGCGATCTCCTCGGGTCCGAGCGCGTCGAACACCACGATCTCGTCCACCCGGTTCACGAACTCCGGACGGAAGGTTGCGCGCACCTCGGCGAGCACCTTCTCCTTGCGCTCTTCCGGCTCGAGGGTCGGGTCGGCGAACACGTACGACCCCAAGTTGGAGGTCATGATCACGATCGTGTTGCGGAAGTCGACCGTGCGCCCCTGCCCGTCCGTTAGCCGCCCATCGTCGAGAAGCTGCAGCAACACGTTGAACGCATCCTGATGCGCCTTCTCGATCTCATCGAGCAGCACGACGGAGTACGGCCGTCGGCGAACCGCCTCGGTGAGCTGGCCGCCCTCCTCGTAGCCCACGTAGCCGGGCGGAGCGCCGATCAGTCGCGAGACCGTGTGCCGCTCCTGATACTCGCTCATGTCGATGCGTACCATCGCGCGCTCGTCGTCGAACAAGAACTCGGCGAGCGCCCGGGCGAGTTCGGTCTTGCCGACGCCGGTCGGCCCGAGGAAGATGAACGACCCGATCGGGCGGTTCGGATCGGCAAGCCCCGCACGCGCCCGCCGGATGGCGTTGGAGACGGCCTCGACCGCCTGATCCTGCCCGACCACGCGCTCGTGGAGCGCCTCCTCGAGCCGGAGGAGCTTCTGCATCTCCCCCTCCATGAGGCGCGCCACCGGGATGCCGGTCCATGAGGCGACGACCTCTGCTACGTCCTCCTCGTCGACCTCCTCCTTCAGCATCTTCCGATCGCGCTGCACCTCGGAGAGAGCGGCATTCTCCTGCTCCATCTGACGGGCGAGCTCGACGAGTCTGCCGTAGCGAAGCTCGGCCGCGCGCTCGAGGTTGCCGTCGCGCTCGGCCCGTTCGGCCTCGCCCCGGGCGGACTCGATCTCGGAAGCGAGCCGTCTGATGCGGTCGATGTGCTCCTTCTCGCGCTGCCAGTG